>Ga0075123_10000041_pt1 | contig 58989 bp, 45 predicted proteins | sample AntAceMetag02UKX_FD_69808 | JGI IMG/M metagenome (GOLD analysis project Ga0075123, IMG submission 69808) | Saline lake microbial communities from Ace Lake, Antarctica - Antarctic Ace Lake Metagenome 02UKX | ecosystem: Environmental > Aquatic > Non-marine Saline and Alkaline > Saline | place... | reverse complement strand
TTTAACAATTTAACAAAGATTTAACTAATAAAATCTCACTAAAAATTTTAATCTTACAATAATATACTGTACATTTGTTAACTACTTTATTGTAACATGCTATTTTGCAGAAGTCTATAATGCTTATTGTTATTGTTATAGGCGGTATTATTGCCGGCTTTTTTACGGCGACTGAAGCAGCAGCAATAGCTGTACTTTATTCTTTTATACTTTCTGTCTTCGTTTACAGAGAAGTAAAATTCAAAGACCTTCCTCAGATACTTCGCCAGACAGTGATCACCAACGCGGTAGTTATGCTGCTTATCGGCACATCGATGGCATTGTCATGGATTATGGCATTTGAAAATATACCACAAAATATCACTGCTGCACTTATTTCGATTACCAGTAGTAAAGTTGTCATTTTACTTATTATAAATTTAATCCTGCTTGTCGTAGGAACTTTTATGGATGCTACGCCGGCAGTGTTAATTTTTACTCCTATATTTCTCCCCGTTGTTACAAAGCTGGGAGTTGATCCGCTTCATTTTGGTATTTTAATGATTTTAAATTTATGTATCGGTATATGTACGCCACCGGTCGGCGCTGTTCTGTTTGTCGGATGCGCTGTCGCGGATACCAAAATAACACATATCGTAAAATGGTTGTTGCCGTTCTTTGTAGCAATGATAGTTTCTTTGATGCTTGTAACATATATCCCATGGATTACAATGGTATTGCCCAAGGCATTGGGATTTTAACAACCTTTCTTTAGGAGGTTTCAATGAAAGTTAAGCTCTCTCAATTTATAATTCCATTTTTAATTTTAGTGGCGTATGTCAATATTGTCACTGGTGTTGAATTTCCGGAAAAACGATCAAAAGAGGCCGATCTCTTCCCGAGACCACAGGATAATTATATCGCACAAATCAATCCTCCGGGATTTTCCTGGCTCGGAGTTACAGGAACAATGTACTACAGGTTCCAGATTAAGGATATTGAATCAGGTGAAGTGGTAGTTGATGTTTTAAATATTCGGGATAACATCTACATCCCAAGAAAACCACTGAAACCAGGAAAATATGAATGGACTGTATCCTCCTTTGATGATGCCGGCCGGTTCATAGCGGAACGAAGACCCTATAAACTGACAATCCCTGAAGGATTAATTGAACAGCCTTTACCGGATATTAATGCACTGATCAAAGATATTCCCAGTGAACATTCCCGTTTGATCTATTTGAAAAAAAATCTACCGGAAATCAAAGCCAGCCTTAAAACTTCCAGAAAAGCAATGTGGGAAATTTTGAAACGGACTGCGGATTCCTGCCTTGAAATTGAAGCCCCGATACCGCCAACGTATGAAAAATATGATATAAAAACACAGTATGTTTTAAGACGCATGGAATACCAGCGTTATTACAGAGAAGTTCGTCCGACAATTGATAAAGGTGTACAAGCCCTCGCGCTTGCATATTTACTTACTGGTGAAGAAAAATATGCAGTCGCAGGTAAACGCATTCTCTTAAGACTTGCCAGTTGGGATCCACATGGCATTACCTCAAGTAATCATGGTGGATTTGATGAAGTTGGTTTAAGCCTGGCGCGCTGTACTCATCGCGCTTATGATTGGCTTTATAACGCGCTTTCTGAAGAAGAGCGAGAGCTGGTTCGAAATAATTGTATTGAGAGAGCCAGAGATACATATATGCGCGTCGCTATCAATCGTCCATTTCATCGTCGTCCAGGCTCCAGTCATGATGGCAGGTTAATCGGGTATTTGGGGGAACAGGCGATTGTTCTGGCTGGAGAAGCGCATGATGAGGAAGTAAAAAATTGGATAACCTATTCTATTGAGGCATTTATGTCTGTTTATCCTCACTGGGGAAGTGAAGATGGCGGTTGGGCAGAAGGTCTGGATTATGGGCCCAGGTACAATATGTATATTACTCCCTGGATTGAAGGTTTGCTGGCTGTCTCAGATATCGATCTTTGGCAGAGACCTTTTTTCAGAAATGTACGACATTTTTTCACATCATGTACACGACCCAATGCTGAACACAAGCCTTTCGGTGATGGCGCTGAAATCAACTTGATCGAAAGCAACCGGCATACAACGGGACTGATGACCTATCTTTTGCTTCACTCTGTTCGGCACAACGATCCTGCTGTTCAATGGTGGGCAGAACAATTACCAAAACCTGAAATTTTCGAATATTATCCTGTAATCCCGCTGGTTCCGGAAATAAAGAAACAAGCTGCAGCCCCACTTATTCATGAAAAGGCTAACTATTTTAAAGATGTCGGTTGGGTGGCAATGCATAGCGATTTTGCGGATCTGGATAACGATGTGTTTCTGCTTTTTAAAAGCAGCCCCTATGCGAGTATAAGCCATAGTCATGCACATCAGAATGCATTTCATATCAGTGTGGGTGGCAAGGCATTATGTATTGCCTCCGGATACTATGGTCCGGTTTACGGGATGCCGCATCATGCTTTGTGGACACGCTCCACTAAAGCCAATAATTGCATCCTTGTGAATGGTGCGGGGCAAACCATTCGTGATTTTACAGCCACGGGTCAGATAGATGAATTCAAACACACTGGATTAATGACATATACTGTTGGCGATGCTAAAGAAGCCTACAAAGGATTGATGAAAAAATGTCTTCGCCATATACTTTTTATTCGCCCCGGTTTGTTCGTAATGCTGGATGATTTAGAAGCTCCGGATGCAGCAACTTTTCAGTGGTTATTGCATACGCTTGAACCTGTGACTCACAATGAAAATAAACAGAATCTCCTAAGCTCAAGAAAAGGAGCATGGCTGGATATAAAACTTTTTAATTCATTGGATCAGCCTCTCAAATTCAGCCAGTCGGATACATTTGATACCAAATATCTACAAGATGTACCTGAGATATACCTGGATCAGATTACTGACTATTGGCATGAAGCGTATCAAAGAGATATTGATCCGCATTATCATTTTAAAGCGAGTTCAGTGACACCTTCTCCCGATCTTCGCATTGCGGCATTTATGACTGCTGGAAGTGATGGTCAAACACCGGGAATAAAATGGCTCTATGATGAGGGATGGACAGGAGTGATTGTTTCTTATCCGGAAGGCAAAGCAGAAGTCTGGGCGCAGCTTGATAAGACCGCAAGTTTGCCTAAGAAGCATGGCTTTTCCAAATACCAGGTGGATAAAGCTGCCTCTATCATTGGGATTTGGCATTCCAAAGATGGCAAAAACAATGCGTTTTTTTCAAATAGTCCTGGTCAATAAACTTGTAAAATCAGATTGTTATAAAAGCAATTCAATGAATAAATTTTCAAAAATAATACAAGCATTTCTTCCGGGAATATTCCTCGTTGGATTCAATATCGGCACAGGAAGTGTGACTGCTATGGCCAAAGCGGGTGCGGATTATGGTATGTCTCTGTTATGGGCGCTTTTCTTATCTTGTATTGTGACTTATGTATTAATTATTGCTTATAGTCGATATACCATGGTTACAGGAGAAACAGCCATTTTTGCCTTTAAAAAGCATATTCATCCTTCTATTGGTATATTCTTTATTATCGGGTTGACAGTGGCGGTTTGCGGCAGTATCATTGGCGTTATGGGAATCATTGCAGATGTTTGTTCAGAGTGGTCGAAACTCTGGGTCACAGGTGGAATCCCTGCATTTTATTTTGCGCTCTTTTTTATCCTTTTGGTTTATATTCTTTTCTGGAATGGTCGTACACAGTTTTTTCAACGTGCTCTGGCTGTTATTGTGACCTTAATGGGCTTAAGTTTTTTAATCAATTTTTTTATTTTAATGCCCGCGCCCAAAGAACTGTTTTCAGGGATGGTGCCGCAAATTCCAAACAGTATAAATGAAAACGGAAGCCAGCCATTCCTGATTGTCGCTTCTATGGTAGGAACTACTGTGGCTTCGTGTATCTTCATTGTAAGAACCACACTTGTTAAAGAGGCTGGTTGGACAATTAGAGATTTCCCTCAGCAAAACAAGGATGCGTTGGTTTCCGTGCTGCTGATGTTCTTTATTAGCGGGATGATAATGGCTGCTGCTTCTGGTACACTTTATCAAAAAGGACTTGGGCTGAGCAATGCATCTCAAATGGTAGTGCTTTTAGAGCCTTTTGCTGGCCGATTTGCTGTTAGTATTTTTATGACAGGGATTGTAGCGGCAGGGATTTCGTCTCAATTTCCCAATGTGTTATTACTGCCCTGGCTTTTATGTGATTATAGACAATCAAAAAGAGATATGACACAACCAAAATATAGAATTATTGTGCTCATTTTATCATTGCTGGGTCTGATTGTTCCGGTATTTCATGTTCGCCCTTTAATTGTAATGATTGCATCACAAGCATTTGGCGCTCTCATTTTACCCATGACTGTTATATTCATTTTTTATCTTGGCAATAAAAAAACAATCATGAAAGATTATCAATTTTCATGGTTTTTCAATGTTGTTCTTGTTTGTATTATCCTCTTTGCAATGTTTATGGGAGGGAGTGGAATCTGGGGACTTATTGGCGCATTATAATCATCTAGAGGATAAGGTGTGATTATTAATTTATTCAGGAGGCTTAATATGAAAAAAAGAAAAATGAAAATGTTTCACGTAGTTTTACTCCTTGGTTGTTTGGGAATTTCAGGGAGTTTATTTGCCGGAACGACCGGTAAAATTGCCGGCACTATCGTGGACGCAAAAACTGGGGAGCCTCTCCCTGGCGCTAACGTTGTGCTTGTTGGGACACAATTGGGCACAGCGAGCGATATGAACGGCGATTTTTTTATCTTGAATGTCTTCCCTGGAGTTTATGATGTTTCAGTCTCATATATGGGGTACATCACAGAAAGGAGAACTTTAGTAAGAGTAATGATCGATAAAACATCAAAAGTTGACTTTTCGTTAAAACCTCTAGTGTTGCATGGAGAAACTATTATAGTTGTGGCCCAGGCTGAAGAGAAAGTTGAGAAAGATCTCACAGCCACCAAACAGAGTTACGATGTCAGTTCTCTTGAAAGTATCGCCGGGATGAATGACGTGGGTGATATCATTAATCTCCAGGCTGATGTTGATAATAACCATTTTCGTGGTGGACGTGCAGGAGAGGCATTGTATATGATAGATGGTGCAACCATTGTGAATCCTTTAAACAACAACCAGGCGTTTGAACCTTTAACAATAGGCCTGGAACAGGTAGAAGTATATACCAGTGGATTCAGTGCAGAGTATGGAAACGTCCAGTCTGGTGTTATTAATATGGTAGCTAAAGAAGGCAATCCAGTGAAGTGGGAAACCTACTTTGATGTTTCATCAACCAACTCCTATTACAAAACATGGGGTGCTAATGTCTATTCGGAAGCATATAATGAATATTTTGATATGCTGAACAGCTCTGAAGAATGGGCTTTTGAAGAGGATCCGACTTCTGGTAAAATTATGTGGACGCATTTTGGCATTCTATTCCCGGAGCATTATCTTCCAGACATGGTGATAGAACCTGGCTGGCCTCCAGATACAACCTATGCCAGTACGAATGATTCCCTGCGCGCAGGAGACCTTGTCAAAAAGTTATGGCTGCAATCAATTCGTGACTTGGGACTTGGATATGCCAGCCCGGATTATAGGTTAGAATTTTCACTCAATGGACCATTTAATGATAATATGACATTGTTTGTCGCCGGCAGGCAGAATGTTGTTCAACCATTTCTTCCAACAGGTCGTGCAAATGTCCATCGGCAAGTAATCTCGAATTTGACGTTTAAGCCAAATATGGAACATAAGATAAAATTAATTTACAATTTCGATAATTCCTATTCTAACGATTTTACAACCAACTATTATCGTTGGTTTGAAAGAGTGCTTAATGTTTCCAAAACAACCGAAAATGTGCATCAATTTGGCGTCAATTGGACTTATTTGATAAGTCCTGCGACTTTTCTGGATATTAATTTAAATCATATGACAATAACAGAAAAAGATCGAATTGACCTTTTAGCTGATAGCGTGTATTCAGAGCTTTATTCCACAGGCATAAACTGGCGAGACTATACTGCTCCCAATGGTTATCAAATAGGTAAAATGGAAACCAGCAGTTCGTATGAAAAAAGCAGAACGCTATTTTTTAATGGAAGTCTGACAAGTCAGGTGAATAAATACAACCTGTTGAAATCCGGTTTACAATTTACCCAGTATGATATTTCTGTGGATAACACCTATAGTCAAAGCAATGTTTCCAATATCCGATTGGAAGATTATCATGTTTATCCTTATGAAGGCGCACTCTATGTTCAGGACAAGATGGAGTTCGAAGACCTGGTTGCGAATATTGGATTACGATTGGATTTCTATAATTTGAACACTGAGTACTATTTGGATAAATTTTCTCCATATCGTAATCCAAACTTTGATGTAAGTGATCAGAGCAAGGGTGCACCATGGGATGAATCTCTTGCTGCCAAAGAGAAATCCAAGCTGAAGTATGTATTCCAACCACGTATCGGAATCGCCTTTCCAGTTTCAGAACAATCAGTTTTACACTTGAACTATGGCGTATTCACACAACGTCCAGCTTTTGAGTATATATTTGGACAGCGATCCAAGCTGGAATCAATTCCGGACTATGAACGATTGGGTAATCCCCTGTTAGAACCGGAAAGAACAATCTCATATGACTTAGGCATTGTGCGCGCCCTACCAGCGGGATTTCATCTGGATGTTAGCGCCTACCTCAAGGATGTGAGCAATCTGATCCAATATGCTATTTATGAAGACGATGGCGGGAACCGATATTTTACATTTGATAATCGAGAGTATGCGGATATTAAAGGATTTCATGTAAACGTGCAAAAGAGCACAGGCTTCATGAGAGGATATTTACGATATAATTGGGAAGCTGCAAAGGGTAAATCGGCAAGCGCCATTGGTAGTGGGGCTCGGGCAGAATATTTTGAAAGTGACACCCGCGAAAATATATTGCCTGCACCAGATGACGTGTATCTAGATTATAATCGACTTCATAAAATGGTATTTAATTTAAGCATGCATACTTCCAGTGAAACAGGATTTGCGATCGGCTCTTTCAATCCTTTAGGAAATATTACAATTAATGGTACCTATAAATTTTCATCTGGTCGCCCCTTTACATGGGATATTTCAGGGCAAGGACTTCAGATGAATCGGCGAACGCCAGAAGAACACAGTCTAAACATTCGTATCGAAAAAAGTCTTGCTTTAAGTACAACGCCTGTAAGAGTTTATCTGGAAATATTTAATGTATTAAATCAGAAAGTATTTTATTATTCTCGCGTTTTTCAGGATCCTCAAAATGAGCAAAATATTTTTAAGGAGCGATATATGACAGATCGGAAAAACTTGTTAACGCAAACCGATTTTTCACCTTATGTTACGAGTCTCGATGGATATTTGTATACCAATCAACCAAGACACTTTCGATTCGGTGTCAATATTAAGTTTTAAGTTTAACTATCCCGGAAGGAACAGATGAACTTAAGTAGATCAAATCCACACTTAAATGGAGGTATGACATTTATGAATAAACGAAAAATATACTCAATCGTCTTAGTAGCATTCATCTCGCTCTGTTTAAATGGATCAGTATTTTCTCAGTTGAGGAAGTATCGCATTCATGACAGAGGTATGATTCACGAGACGGTGTATAATACGGGTACTATAGGAAGACCATGGATCGTGCAACCTCGCACAAATCTACCTTTGATGGAATGGCCACCGCGCTCTCGAACCGTGATACAAGGTATTGAGTATGATGGCCATCATAATATTTATGGGGCCGGAATTTTTGTAACTGCGAATGAGGTTGGCAATCTGGGGCCTAATAGCCGTATTTATTCTTTTTGCGGCGGTACAGGTACTAATACTACTACTGAATTGCCTTTTGGCAAATGGAGCTTTCCAATCTCGATGGAGGAAATTGAAAACTACCCTGTTTTGGAAGATGGGTCTTTGAATCCCGATTATGACCCCGACAAGGCTGAAGAGATTATAATCGCCAAATGGGCTACATCAACAGGAATTACAGTTACAAGAACATCCATGGCCTGGAGCTATCCAGATTATGATGACATGATTATTTATGAATATGAACTGGAGTACACCGGTGATACCGACGGAAATCCGGCAACTATTGAGCGGACAGTCGATCTTGTCGATGTATTGTTTCACGTTATATATGGATTCGGGCCAACAAAATTAGCATACTTCCGTTGGTATGGAGATTGGCATTATGGTGATCCAGGCGGTATATATCGAGCAGATTTACGGTACTCCTTTGATCCGGATTATTGGCTTTTATGGAATACCAATACGCATACCGGATTTCCGGATCAGGGTAAGGAAGCATACGCTGCTAAACCGGAGCCGGATCCTGATCTTTTTTTGGAATTTGCTCAAACAGGAAAAAACGGAGGCGGACTGCTGGGCGCTTCCTGCCCCGGATATTGCATGCTTTATTGGGATACCAATCACCTCGTTGTTGTTGATCCTGTTAATCCAGAAAACAATGAATCCTTCTACCGTTCTGTTATGCTTAAAGATGATGCAGGAAACTATTTTGAAACAGATGCTGAGGGACATATTCTTCAGCCCTGGAATATGAAGTGTGGAACTCCTAATTCCCGGTCTTCCAAAATGATTGACCGGGCAACCGACATGGAGGAGCGCTGGTGGACAGTCTATGGAGAAAGGGGCGTACCTGCTGGATTCCCATCAGATGGAAACCGATATGTTCTTCCGAATGATCCTGATACTGGAACGCCAAGAGGGTGGAAAGGTCGAGCTCGTTTTGAATGGGATGAATGTTATAATGGCGGCCTGGCTAATCAGGGATTTGGACCATATAAACTTAAGATTGGTGATAAACTGGAATTTGTCGTAGCAGAAGTTGTGGGATACGGTGGAACTGCCGGTAAAATGTGTTGTGGTGGTCAGCGAGAAGACCAGTTTTATCCAGTTCGTGACTGGAACCGTAAAGTTGAATTGGAAGGCAGAGTATTGACAGAACATTATATTGATGATTTCGGCTATCCGGACCACATTAACTCAGACGCGATTACAGTCAATCAAGTTGCGCACAAAGCGCACGAGGCTTATTTGGGACGAGAAATCTCCTTTGACTCTGAGGGATATGGACCTTCTGAGGGCATGCTTTTCCCGGAAGATCATCCTCGTCCGTCTAACAATCCTGATAAATATAAATTTATCATGCCGATACCTGCACCCGGTATTGTCCTTGAAAATACAGCATCTGCTACTATCTCAATCAAATGGGGACGTGACATCGAAGGATTTAATGCGGATTGGAATCCCAAACTTGCAGGTCGATTGAGCGGTGCGCTACACCACTTCAATATTTATCGGGCAGATGACGCTGCAGGTCCATGGAAATTATTTGATCAAATAAATGTGGGAGATGTAAACACTGAAAATCGCTATTCTTATGAAGATGCTGATCAGACCTTTAAACTCGGTGAAACCAAATACTATGCTGTGACTTCGGTTGATGAAAACGTAAAAGAAAGCGGCAAAACCAATTTTACAGCGCATAGCAAAAATATAAAATCTGTGGATAAAATGGAGAAAGTTTACGCTGTACCCAATCCATTTGTTGTTCAATCCGGTTTTGAAGGATTTGGTAAGGAAAAGGCTATTGGATTTTATGGCTTACCTGCAAAAGCAACCATAAAAATATTTTCGTTTCACGGTCAATTGGTTGAAACTATCGAACACGATGAGAATGTCTTTTCCACTGCCTGGTTTCAGGTAACTCGTAATAATCAGGATATTGCATCGGGCGTTTATTTTTATGTGGTTACAACACCAGCAGGCGATAAAACATCGGGTAAACTGGTAATTGTTAAATAAATCCATTGAATAATAAAAAGAGGATTCCCATGATAGTTAAAAAAATCACAATATTTATCGCAGCGATACTGCTCTTGCTATGTGCGACGCAAGTTTTTGCACAAATAAGCGGCTTTGACAAAGTTGGGACCACATCCTTTTCATTCTTGCAGGTTGTGCCCAACGCAAAAGTCGCTGCTATGGGCGGTGTGTATACCACAACACTCAATTCTTCAGAAGCTGTTTTCTTTAATCCTGCCGGATTAACCATGGCACCAAACGCGGGGGTTTCTGTTTCTTATCTTGATTACTTTTTAGATACCCAATTAAGCAGTTTGTCTATGAATTATAAATACAAACACTATGGTGTGATCGGCATCCAGGCAATGTATGTGGATGTGGGTAAAATTGAAGAAACGAGTGTTGATTATTTGTTCAGGGACAATGAAACAGGCGCTTACAACCCAGGCATTACTGGATCCACGTTCAGTCCCAGTGCGTTTGTGCTAGGTTTAAGTTTCGCAAGAGATATCACCAATAAATTCTCTTTTGGTTTAACCACAAAATATGTGAATGAGGATCTCGTGGTTAAAAGCAAATCTGTCCTGGTCTTTGATGCTGGTGTTATTTACAAATCAGGATTTAAGTCTCTAGTTATCGGAACAGCGCTTCGCAATTTTGGACAGGAAATTAAATACTATGGTAAAGGCTATCCGCTGCCCCAAACATTTACAATTGGTATTTCAGGATATCTTATTTCTACTGATGAATCTTTCTGGATAAATACACCTGACCAACACCTGTTATTCGCATTTGATCTCGCACAGACCAGAGACCATGGCCAGCAGCAGCATATTGGTTTGGAATACAGCTTGAAAAATATGCTTTATCTGCGTACAGGTTATAAATTTAATCACGATGAAGAATCTTACACGCTGGGTTTTGGTGTGAAATTTTCTCGAATGCAGCTTGATTATTCATACAATGATTTTGGTAATTATTTAAATGAAATTCATAGGTTTACTTTAGGTTTTCAAATACAATAATATCAAGGTAAAGGTAGGAGTGTGCCATGTTGAAAATTAAAATGTTTAAATTAAATCGAAACACAGCGATGTTTCTCCTCCTTCTATTTAGCTCAACTGCTTATGGGCAGCATCGCGGAGATTTGCTCTCTTTTCAAGGTCTTGACCTTTCCAGCGGGTATGGCGTAAAATCTCTGGCAATGGGAGGCGCTTTTTCAGCGTTTGATGGAGAATTGGACGCTTTATATTGGAATCCAGCCGGGTTGAGCGGAATTGAAAAATTCAATTTATCTGTGAACGCGTTTCAATACAGGAAAGTTTGGAGAGAACGCCAGGATTACCGGCCCAATCGACAGGCTGTTACCATGTCTTTTATTCTTGATGGCCTGTATATGCCCAATCCGGATTACGAGGGCTGGTATGATTATGAAGCGTTTTTAGACGATTCAACCTACATCGTGGATGATCCAGTATTAGGTAAAGATCCATATAGCGAGGATGGCGCTGATTGGCAGAAAGAAGAAGAGGCGTTTGAAATGTATAATCTTTGTGTTGCCATGCCTTTTGAATTTATGGGGAAAAATCTGGTACTCGCCGCTGGATATATCGGCAGAATCCCTGTTTTGGACTATGATCGCAATCAAACCCATCTGTTTCCACATCCCGCTTATGACGGCTATGGTGATATGCCGCTTCGTGTGACCAGCCCTCAAGATAGTGTACACATTCGGTGGTCTGATTATGAACGAAAAAGGATTGGTCCTCTGCAGCAAATAATTGGCGGACTTTCGGTTAACTTAATAGATTATTTAAATCTGGGTCTGGCAATAAATCATATTTCGGGTGAAATTGATGAATCCATGTCGCTCAATTCCATTGGTCATTTTGATTTGGTGCAGGGCTATAATATTTATCGCTTTGGATATGACACGCTTAATGTGATGACGACAGGTAAATCCAAATTTTCAGCGCTTCGCTTTGACCTGGGAGCGCAATTCCAATTCAGTCATTTTTCATTAGGCATAAGAGTTACACCCGCTTATACCATTCGCCGTGAATATGACCAAGTCATACGAACTGTATCTGTGGACACTACATCCAGTTCGTCGCTTTCAGGTGAAGATGAAATGACAATCCCATTCGGATTTAATGTTGGTATTGCTTTTAATCCTATTTCAAAAATGCGTATTGCCTTAGATTTGGAAAATAAGCCTTTCAGCAAGGCAGATTTTTCTTTTTCGAATTCAGACACAACACATCGCGAATGGGTAGATCAACTTATCTATCGTGCCGGAATTGAGTGCACACCCATCGAATGGATTTCGATTAGGGCCGGATATCAAAATGTTCCACAAGTATTTATTCCTGATGGTGTAGGTATTGATGACCGTGGACCTGAATCTGAAATTTATAGCTTAGGTGTGGGTGTTAAAGCATTGATGGGTTGTTTCAATGTCACCTATCAAACACAAACTTTGAAGTATTATGATGTGTATTATAGCAATACCAACTGGGCATACGAAAAGTTAACGACCTGGTTTTTGGGATATACTATAACATTTTAAAAAATAATAAGAAGGAGGTGATATAATCTATTAATTAAATTACATAATGTAAAATGTCATTCCGGTTCCAATGTTAGGAGATACCGGAATCTCCTGAATTAACATAGTTTTGTAAGGAGATTCTGCTGTTTCGAACCGCTTCAGCCATAATGACACAATTGCGCTTAGTTGTTACTTACTTATTAAATCTTAAGCTAATTATGATGAAAGGAGGTGAGAGATAAACTCATATACAAGTTATTATTTTTAGGAGAAAGAATAAAAAAACGTAAACCTTTAAACAGATTGGAGAAGAGCTATGAAAAAATGTAACAAAGTGATGTTCATAGTTATCGCTTTATTTGTAGCGACAAACATGACATTTGCACAAGAAATTGAAGTCACTGTAGCACAAGGTTTGGAATCAGCCATAACCTATGCTAATGAAGGCAATGCAAACGTATTGGTGTTGGCTGATGATGGCGGCATTTATCCCATTCCTGCTGTTGAAATTAATGTGCCATTAACCATCAAAGCCAAAGATGGATTGGCAGCTATGCCTGAAATTCATCCCAATGCTGCCCTTGAAACAAATGACTGGATTAAGATCAACAATGACCTGACTCTCCAGGGCGTGGTTGTTGATGGTCAAATTGCTAATTCAGCAGAATATGCACAAATCAAATACATGCTGAAAATCCCAGCTACTCAGGATGAAGGCTCACCAGAAGCCGAACCAGATCTTATTGTTAAAGACTGTGTTTTGCAAAACATGTATAAAACAGGAGATCCCGCCACATCGGTAGATGGATCTATTTGGGATGTTTCTAAAGGTGGATTTTGTGGTATTGTGAGTTTTGAAAATTGTATGATAAAGAACATCGGTGACGAGGCAATGCGTGCCATTAATGGTCACAAAAGTGATCATATTGTATCGTCACCCATGGGCGGCCATTTTAATGAACTTACTGTGAAAAATTGTACGTTTGTTAATGTTAATGGGTCATCTATCAAACTTCAAGGTGATGCTGATACGACTAATGCAAGTCCTCCGGTCATGTTTGAAAATCTGACATTCTATAATTGTGGTGGGCAGGTGATCTGGTCACGCGCTATTGATGGTGTTCAGGTTAAAAATCTGATTATCAGCACTGCCATGGTTGGCGGCACTGAAGATTCTTACCGAGGCGGCAGGATTCTTTATGTTGAAGGATTGGGCTCCTATGTCTCTCATATTGATACCGTTAATATGAAACGTATCGTTGGTACTGATACAGTAGAAATTGCAGATAAGGCTTTTGTAGCTGGCGGCGGCAGTAATGTACCTGGCACAAAATACGGCACGATTGACATGGCTTCAATTTATGGTTATGATCCTATGTTCGCAGATGCAGCTAATGGCGATTTCACACTGGCAGAAGGTTCTCCAGTATTGAGCCTGGCTGATGATGGTGGTGCATTAGGTGATCGTAATTGGGCTGTCAATGCTCCACGTGTCATTCAGGTAACTGTAGCGCAAGGTTTGGAATCAGCCATAACCTATGCGAACGGCGGCAATGCAGATGTTCTTGAATTGGTGGATGCTGGTGGTGTCTATGCCATTGGAACCGTTGAAATCAATGTCCCGCTGACCATAAAAGGTGTAAATGATGGCATGCCTGAAATTCATCCCAATGCTGCGCTTGAAACCAATGACTGGATTAAAATCAATAACGACTTGTATCTGGACGGTGTTGTTGTGGATGGTCAAATTGCAAATTCAGCAGAGTATGCGCAAATTAAATACATGCTGAAAGTCCCTGCCACTCAGGATGAAGGCTCACCCAATCCTGCACCGAATCTCGTTGTGACCAATAGTACTTTGAGAAATATGTATACAACAGGTGATCCTGCAACATCTGTTGATGGATCTATCTGGGATGTTTCAAAAGGTGGATTTTGCGGCGTTGTTCGTTTCGAAGATTGTACCATCGAAAACACAGGTGATGAAGCAATGCGTGCCATTAATGGTCACAAAAGTGATCATATTGTTTCCTCAAAAATTGGTGGTCATTTTAATGCTTTAACAGTACGTAACTGTACCTTCAATTATATAAATGGTTCTTCAATTAAATTACAGGGCGATGCTGATACAACCAACGCCAGTCCTGGAGTTCTTTTCGAAAACCTGACATTTTACAATTGTGGCGGACAGGTAATATGGAGCCGCGCTATTGATGGTGTTATTTGCCGCAATCACATCGTTAGTCACGCCAAATTTAAAGGCGCGGAAGATTCATACAGAGCTGGACGTATTATGTATATTGAAGGTAACGGTTCTTATATCGCCAATGTCGATACATTTATGATGGCTCGCATCGTTGGTACAGATACCGTTGAAATCGCAGATGAGCCGTTTGTTGTTGGTGGTAGCACTAATGTTCCAGGTACCAAAGATGGTATGTTGTATGAGGAAACTATCTATGGTTTGGACCCACTCTTTGCTGACGCCGAAAATGGTGATTTTACATTAGCAGATACATCACCCGTTCTGACTCTGGCTCATGACGGCGGCGCCCTTGGAGATTTAAATTGGGCACCTACAATTCCCTCTGCTGTAGAAAACAATGAGATTGTTATACCAGAATCATTCCGAGTATCTCAAAATTATCCAAATCCATTTAACCCTGTTACTACTATTCAATTTACATTAAATCAGACGGATAGGGTTAATATAACAATTTATAATGTTCTTGGTGGTGTTATTGAGACATTGGTTAACCGCCAATTGCAGGCTGGAAACCATACAATTACCTGGAATGCTTCTAATTACACGACAGGAGTCTATTTCTATAACGTAAAAGCTGGTGAATTTTCAATTACAAAGAAAATGATTTTATTGAGATAACCAGGCGTTTCATTAAGTAAATGTCAGGCGGATGTGCTCATTCGTCTGGCATTTTATTTAATTATGAACAATATATTAGATAGAAAGAAAAATAAAAATGATCAATAATTGGATTTTTAGAATTCTTTTGATCCCAATGTTTTTTATAAATTTTTCTCAACAAAAAGATGTGCTGATTACTGTTGAAAATCCAATTTCAATAGCACGCATTGATGAAACAATTTCTCTGCAAAATCAATTTCTAAAGAAACTCTTTCCAAATCAAGATATTCAATCTTTTCGTATTAAAGATGCAAAAACCGGACAGGTTCTAATAACACAATCGGTTGATTTGAATTCTGATAGTGTTTTTGAAGAAATTTTATTCCAAACCAGCCTGGAACCGAATGAAAAGAAAGCATTCTCTATTCTTCCTGAAAAAATTAGCCAGGCATTGGATCAATCCAAAGTCCATGCGGCATTTGTCCCCACTGGCATGGATGACTTTAATTGGGAGAATAATCAAATTGGATATCGCTTTTATGGTCCGACCAGAGCAAAAGAACAAGCCACAAGCACTGGTATTGACGTCTGGAGTAAACGCGTCCCCTACCGTATGATAGAAAAATGGTATCATCCGGATACCAGGTATCATATAGATACAGGTGAGGGAGCAGATCATTATAAAGTGGGCAAAAAACGTGGATGTGGGGGGACAGGTATTTTATTCAATAATAAAATACATTTTTCAAAATCATTTTCTAACTGGAAAATTATTGAGGAAGGTCCAATCCGTGTTCTCTTTGAACTTGAATTTTCTGGCTGGCATTTAAACAATAAACAGATCAAAGAAATAAAACGTGTTTCACTTGATGCTGGTCATTATTTAAATAAATTTGAAACCATCTATCAAACGGAAGAAAAAACATTTTCATTTTTACATGCTGTTGGTATCACTCAGCGTCCGGATTCCGAAACAAAAGTTGACAGGGAAAATGGCTGGTTTGGCACCTGGGAATCTCTGGGTAAAGAAAAAGGGTATTTGGGATGTGGTATCATTGCATCCACTGATCAAATTCATGATATTCATACCCAAGATGAGCATCTATATATGTTTCTAAAAGTGGAGATAAGCAAGCCCATTCAGTATTATTCCGGGGCAGCCTGGAGTGAATTTGGACCGATTAAATCTTTAGATGACTGGAAAGCGTATATCGCTCAACAAGTAAAATGTATTAATCATCCATGTATTGTGCGATTAAAGAAAGAGGGTAATAATGAATAATACAAATAAAATTTTCCTCATATTATCAGCAGTTGCACTTGTTGCGTTTGTCTTATTAACTTTGCTTGGACAGGGCGCTGGCATAAAATATTTACTTGTGATATCACTTGGATTATTTGCGCTTTTTGTCAATAACCATCCCAAATTCAAACGGTTTTCATTTACGATTTGGGTCTTTGTCTTTGTTGCCTGGTCACTTTTCTATCCCGCAACATTTGGAAGTTGGTTTGGTATTGATTTAAAAATATTTATTGTACCGCTGATTCAAATTATCATGTTTGGGATGGGAACTACGCTTAATCTATCGGATTTTACGCGTGTGATAAAAATGCCGTATCCCGTTTTTATTGGTATTATTCTGCAATTTGCAATAATGCCGATAACAGGTTTATTGCTAGCATTAATTTTTAACTTTGAACCGGAAGTGGCTGCAGGCATTGTCCTCGTGGGCAGTTGTCCCGGTGGCGTTGCTTCAAATCTTATGACCTATCTTGCTGGTGCCAATGTAGCGCTTTCAGTGACCATGACTTCATGCTCAACACTGCTTTCACCTGTTATGACTCCTTTTCTTATGAAAACTCTTGCTGGCAAATTCGTCCCGATTCATTTTTTAACAATGATGTTATCTATTTTAAATATGATTATTGTTCCGATAATTGCAGGTGTGATTGCCAACAAAATTTTATATAGTAAAAAAGAATGGGCACATAAATCCACCGCATTGGTAGGCATAACGTTGTTGAGTTTTGTGCTGTCATTTGTTGCTTTTTCTATTCAGCCGAGTCAGTGGGGTATATTCGGTACCATTCGAAATGGCGCCATTCTTGGATTCGCACTTGTTGGTGTGGTTGCTTTGGCAAAACTCATTATCAGTGTTTGGCTGAAAGGACCAGAAAACTGGATGGACAAAGCTTTGCCAATTGTTTCTATGTCCGGTATTGTTTTTATTATCGCTATTATTACAGCACGGTCCAGTGAAAAATTAATGTCAATAGGTTTGCTGCTGATCATTACAGCGATTGCACATAATTTTGTAGGATACTTGCTGGGTTATTGGTTGTCCCGCGCTGCTCGTTTAGATGAACGCAGTTGCCGTACCGTTGCCTTCGAGGTGGGTATGCAGAACGGCGGTATGGCTACAGGGCTGGCAATGACTGTTTTAAACAGTGCGAAAGCAGCGCTTGCTCCTGCTATTTTTGGGCCATGGATGAATGTGTCGGGATCGACTCTGGCTACATTTTGGCATCGCACGCAGGATAAATCTGAATAACACGCGCTCGGAATTATTGGGAATTTGTTACTAAAGCTGGCGTATAAAATAAGCCTATAACTCTAAGAACATTCTATATATTGACAATATTACTTGAAAATATCCATATATCGATTTTCTCATGAAATTATTTTAATTTATGCGGAAGCTTACTAATGAAAATAAATAATATAATGTTTACATGTCTAATTTTATCAAGTTTGAATCCACTGTCGATTTTACATGCTGTGGAATATTGGGTTTCATCGGCAGATGAAATAGAGAACACCATGAAAATAGCAGAACCCGGGGATGTATTGATTATGACTAACGGAATCTGGATCGATCAAAGAATAGAGTTTGAAGGAGAAGGTACAGAACAAGATTCTATCTATTTGCGTGCGGAAACCCCTGGTCAAGTCATTATTTCAGGTAAATCCAATTTTCGGCTATCCGGACAATATCTTGTTGTTGACGGACTCTATTTTTTTAATGGATACAGCCCCAGCGGTGCTGTGTTTGAGTTCCGTGGTGACATTGGTAGCGCGCAACATTGCCGGCTCACGGGAACAGCTTTTGTGAATTTCAATCCTTTATCAGATTCAAAAGATTATAAATGGCTTTCAATGTATGGTTCGCATAATCGTGTTGATCATTGTTACTTCGCAGGCAAAAACCATAGCGGTACGACTCTGGTCGTTTGGTTCGACCGTCAATCTTCCCCCCCGGCGCATTATCATCAAATCGATCATAATTATTTTGGATACCGTCCTCCACTGGGGTACAATGGCGGTGAGACCATTCGTATTGGTACCAGTACATATTCCATGAATAATTCACGAACCGTGGTTGAGTATAACTATTTTGAGCGCTGTAATGGTGAGGTGGAGATCATCTCCAACAAAAGTTGTGAAAATATTTATCAACATAATACGTTTTATGAATGTGAAGGCGCTTTAGTACTGAGGCATGGTAATCGAAATATCGTACGCGGGAATTTCTTTTTTGGAAATAAGAAAGATATGACAGGCGGCGTCCGCATTATTGGTGAGGATCAGACAGTCATCAATAATTATTTTGAGGGATTATACGGCGAGGATTGGTATGCTGCACTGCCCATTATGGATGGCGTTCCCAATTCACCTTTAAATCGTTATTTTCAGGTTCAACGTGCGCTTATTGCTTTTAATACATTTGTAGATTGCAGGCAAAGTTTGCTATTTGGATTAGCATCTTCTGTTGGTGATTGTATATTGCCACCTCTCGATTGTGTGATTGCGAATAACCTGGTCAAATCCGGGGATACATTGATTCACAAATTTAGTGAACCCATCAATTTAACCTGGGAAGGCAATTTAATGGAAGGCGATTTAGGCATCACTCAGCCACCAGGTATTACTCTGACAAATTTAAATCTATTTTTTAGTATTGATAGCCTTTGGAGAATTGATGAGACCAGTCCAGCTTTTAACAGTGCAGTTGGAAGCTATCCTGACATTCTGGTAGATATGGATGGCCAACCGCGGGATGCATTGAAGGATGTCGGATCTGATGAAGTTTCAACCGTGCTGGTTCAGATACAACCGCTTACGGCTGATGATGTTGGCCCAACTTGGTTGAAATCTGTCGATTCGTTTTATATCGTAGCTGTTTCGGTTGAAGGCACCGGAAATGTTGTTATGGATCCTACGGGCGGATTGTACCCTGCTGGAACATGGGTTCGTCTGACAGCAGTTCCGGGATTTGAATCCACTTTCGAGTATTGGACTGGTGATTTAACCGGTAATAACAATCCTGACAGTATCCTAGTGAATAACCACATGACGATCACAGCACATTTTAACGATCCAGCCTATTATGATATTTCATCCTGGATCACAGGTTCAGGTCATATTGAATTGTCTCCTTCGGATGGGCCATACAAAGAAGGATCACAAGTGATTGTTACTGCAGTACCTGATCCGGGTTGGGGATTTGTAAGTTGGGGTAGTAGCTTGTCGGGTTCAAAAAATCCGGATACATTGATTATGGATAGCAATAAATCGCTTACAGCATTGTTTCAAGAGAATACAGGGATTACTCGTATTGGTGTTGATGAGCCATTGAATAATAGATTATATCCTAATTATCCGAATCCGTTTAATGCATATACTACTATTTTCTTCTCCTTGAGAGAAACGGGGTGGACAAGCCTTACTCTTTACAATACATTAGGACAGAAAAAGGATGTGATATTCGAAAGCCTATTGGATGCAGGGCATCATGAATTGAAGCTAAATGCTTCACATTTATCTTCTGGTATCTATTATGTTTACTTGAAATCTAATAATTATCATGAAAAACTTAAAATGATTTTATTAAAATAAAATAAAAGGAAAATGCTATGAAACATTTGAACTTAGTGGTATTGTGCATCCTTATTGTGTTCATTGGATGTTCTTTAGCTCAAAATATAAAATCATCAGCTAAAATGGGGGATGAGATTTTCCAGCCAGATTTTATTAAGGAAATCATGAAAAAGGTGGCAGACTATCAACTTGAAAATCCGACGCCGCATTATTCCAAGAGTAAAAATTTTCCTATGGGGTGGGTGCCCGCATCTTTTTATACAGGTGTGATGGCATTGCATGAAACCACCAGAGATGAGAAATATCTCGATGCCTGTGTTGCATGGGGTGAAAAAAACAATTGGGATACAGCGCCCAGGTTGGCATACGCTGATGATTACGCTTGCGGACAGACCTACATTGAAACATACTTTCATAAGAATGATCCAAAAATGATTGAAAAAATAAAGGCAGTTTGTGATACAATCGTCACCAGAAATGAACCTGGACGGGAAGACTGGTGGTGGTGTGATGCATTGTTTATGGGCGCTCCTGTGCTTATTCGATTGTACAAAGCAACGGGCGATGAAAAATATTTAGATGTTATGGATGCCAAATTTTGGGATACAGCCCACTTTCTGTTCAGCAAAGAAGACGGACTTTTTTACCGGGATGAACGTTACTTCTATCGTCGTACGCCCAGTGGGAAAAAAGTATTCTGGTCACGTGGTAATGGATGGGTCATGGCTGGTACGGTGCGCATCATTCCCTATTACCCTGAAAATACTGGTGAAAGACGAAGAAAAAAAGAGTGGTATATTCATCTTCACAAAACTATGGCAATGTCTATCGCAAAATTACAATCTGATGATGGATACTGGCGTTCAAGTTTGCACGATCCAGCCGAATTTCCAGATCCTGAAATCAGCGGCACCAACTTTTATTGCTTTGCCCTTGCCTGGGGGATTAATAATGGATATCTTGAAAAAGAAACTTACCTGCCAGTTGTCAAAAAAGCCTGGAAAGCAATGGTAAATTCTGTTCATCCCAATGGAAAAATAGGCTGGGTTCAAAAAATCGGCAGAAATCCCGATGTAGTTACATACGATGACACGCACGCTTACGGAGCTGGTGGATTTCTTTTGGCTGGCAGTGAAGTTATTAAATTAGCGCCGATGATTTTTGAGAATTAATAAAGATTATTAAACACAATAGTCAAGACAAGATCGTTATTGCCAGTATTGTCTTGACTATTATGTTTAAATCTCAAGGTAAATCCAACTTTTGTCTACTTTCAATGTTAATACGTTATCTGATCTTATTGAATTTAATTATTTTCAAAATAAGCTTGAAAAAGTTCTTTGTATATTGTATACTTTGATGAGCTTATAGTCCCCGTTGTCAATTTCATGGAAGAATTTACTTTGCGGGGAAATAAAAGTTTAATATATCCGGGTAATTTATAGCTCAGTGCGTTCAAGTAAGATGTATATTTCATAAAACAATTATTAACAGGAGAGACCAATGAACAATTTTGAATGGAATTTTTCTACACAAATGATTTATGGGCCGGGTCGCTTGTCCGAATTAGGCGATATTGTGAAACCTTATGGTAAGAAGGCCTTCTTAGCCACTTATGAACGAAATGAAATTTTAGCCCCACTCATTGATAGAACCATAGAAATTCTTAAATCCAACAATATCGAAGTTGAAATCTTTGAAGCCATTGAACCCAATCCACGTGTAAAAACGATTGATGAAGGCATTCGGATTTTTAAAGAATGCAGTTGTGATTTTATTGTTGCACTTGGTGGTGGTAGTGTTATTGATGGTTCTAAATATATTTCTGCTACGGCTTATAGTGGCGGTTCTTCCTGGGATTATGTGGTATTGGGGGATAGAAAACCCCGTGAATATACGGGAGCCTATCCTATAATAGCTATTCCCACTGTTTCAGCTGCTGGTTCAGAAGTGAATGCCGGGGGTGTTTTAACCAACTGGGAAACCAAAGAAAAAAGTTTCAGTCGTTCGGCTTATCGGATCCCAAAAGTTGCAATTATTGATCCTGAAATATTAGCCACATTGCCCCTTTCTATTACAAAAGACAGTTGTGTTGATATTTTTTCACATCTCATTGAGCGCTATTTATCTTCTGAAGATCTGTCGGAATTTGCAGATAGAATAACCGAGGCTATTATATTAACATTGAAAGACGCTTTTTATAAAGTGATTGACAATCCAAAAGATTTGGAAAATAGAGGTCAGATTGCTTTATGTTCAATTTTTGGATGGCAAGGTATTCAGGCTTTGGGAAGAATGGGATCCATTCCGATGCATTCCATTGAAATGCCTTTGAGTGGGCACTACGATATAAGTCATGGGCGGGGAATGACGATTATCATTCCTCCATACCTGGAATATTTTTCAGCTAGCCTGCCGCACAGATGGGCTAAATTAGCTCGCCGGGTTTTTGATGTGCAAGAAATGGATGATTTAAATGCTGCAAGAATGTTACCTGACAAGGTCATTGAATGGCTTGAGAGTGTTGGTATGTATCTGAAACTGTCTGATGTGAATATCGATTCAGATAAATTTGAAAGGATGGCAGATGATGTTATGCGTATGTTCGGCGATCGTCAAGCAGATCGAATTAATTGTATCATCCCAATTGGCAAAGAGGATATTATTAAAATATACGAAATGTGCAAATAATCATATCATTCTGTTTCTTGTGATTGCTCCATTTCTCTACTCACAAGAAACCCCTGCACCAGGATTTACTGTCTCAACTGATCCGATATTGCCGGCACAGGAAACACATCCGAGCCTCTATTTTCATAGCGAGGACGTCATTCAACTGCAAAACAGAAAGACTGATCCCGCTTATTCCTTTTATTGGAATGATATTCAATCTGATGTGAGTCAGTATCGTTATGTTGATCCTGCTTATCAGGATGAAAATGACCGCCCCAAACTGGCCAAAACCATGGCCTTCTGGTGGATCATGGAACAAGATACTCTAGCCGGGGATAAAGCGATTGATGCACTCCTGCTTGCCTTTGATGGCGTTCCCCAAACAGGTGATAAGCCCTACGATGAAATTTACCGGGCAACCTGGCTTCAAAATTACTGTGCAGCTTATGATTGGATTTATGATCAATTGAGCACCGAGCAGGATTCCATCATTCGAGCAAAGATAGCGGGGGAAACACAATATTTGCGGGACAATCTAACACAAGGTGAGCGTTTAGCGCCGCGCCCGCATAATCATCGCTCCAAACCAGCCTGGGCAATTTGTACAGCTGCGCTCACTTTATCAAATCATCCCAATGCGTCCGACTGGCTTGAATACGGATTGACGCAGGTCAATACGGTTACAGAACATCAGTTTACGCACGATGGGATTTACAAAGAGGGCGGGCATTACTGGGTCTATTCTGCGATCAACTTTATCCCTTTTTTATGGCACTACCTCAATGTATCAGGTGTTGATCTCTTTCCGGATTATAAATCCGCTTTTACCTGGCCGGTTGCTGTGCGCATGGGGCAGGGCTGGATTCCGAATTTTGAAGATTCCTATATCAAACCCGCACCGACTCATCTGGTGGCAAATGCATATCAATCCACACCGACGGATTTTCATTCTTCGGCATCCCTTGGCAACATCCTTCAATGGAATTTTACCAATGCCAAAATATTTGATCCAAGCTATACGGGTGCAACTAATGATGTGACCTGGGAGATTGATAATTTTATCCTCTATGATGCATCCATTGAACCTATAACACCGGATTGTCATCCGACAGTAAAGTTGGAAGGTGGGCAGATTGCATTCCGGAACCAATGGGAAAAAGGAGATGGGCATCGATACTTATTGTTCCATGGACCAGCCCCGGGTGATAATCATAACCATCCTGACCAACTGAGCTATGTGTTTGAAGCGGGTGATGGTTTTCTTGCCCCGGATGCCGGATATGGACCTGATGGATTTAGTGACGACCGAAGAAATTCATGGTATACTACTAATCAGGCGCATAATATTATTACGGCCAATTTCTATGCACCAATGTATATCCCGGCCAATGTGACAGCACCGACCCCTTACTTTATAAAAAATGATTTTTTTGAATTTGCGGAAAAGCAGATGGCTTTTAAGGTGTTTGGTGATTTAACACAAAAACGGGGTATCGCATTCATTGGAAGAAATTATTGGATCGTCACTGATCTTTTAGTAGGTGGCACAAAAGATTATCTCTATCGGTCTTATTTTCACGGACGTGGATCGTTTACCCGCGATGGGAATTATGCTTCATGGACCACACCCTATGGCAGATACGGCACGTCTGTGCGTCTGGATGGTTTCTTCTTCCCAGCAGACATGACAATATCTGAACAAACCGGCTATCTTTCTCTTTTTAAAGACGAAGGAACCTATACCTATTTAGCCATGGACCAACAGGCTCAAGATGCCATGTATATGAATATATTTATTCCCAATAATGTCGACGCAGATATACCCATTGTCTCGGATCTCTCCGAAACTGATTTAATTGCCGCTCTCGTGACATTGGGTGATACAACAGATATGATCACTCTTCAGTTGAATAGTGTCGAACGGTCTGTTGGGACACTCATGACAGACGGTACATTAGCATGGACGCGATCCATTCAAAGCGCACTTAATGCATTTGCGTTTCGTGAAGCAACAAAATTCATCGCGTCTGAGTTTTCATTTCAATGTTCTCAAATATTAACATTAACCGGACAGTTCGAGCAATCTCATGTTCTGGATCTTCATATTGCTCCTATTTCCAATACCACTCACATCTTACTTGTAAAATCACAATTGGCTCAAGAGATTGATACAATAAAGATTAATAACATTCCTGCACAATTTACGAAAATAGGGAATGATTCCATTCGGATCCGTGTAAATCCCGATGGAACGACACCTGTTGAACAGACAGATATACACATGGTAAAAAGTTATCTTATAGTTATGAATTATCCCAATCCTTTTAATGCCAATACGACGATTTTATTAACGTCACATCAAACAGGTAAGCATGTTTTTACTATTTATAATATGTTGGGACAAAAAGTGTGGAAACGCTTTTTAACGATAGCAAATAAGGGGCAGATCTGCTTAAACTGGGATGGTAGAGACAGTCTGGGAAATTTACAACCTACAGGGATTTACATTGGTCATTTTCAGCGTAAAGAAACAGGCGAAACCAAACAAATAAAAATGATGATGATTAAATAAGGAGTATATCATGCGTCTTTTTATGTATATTCTATTTATAACATTTTCATTCGTGCAATTGGCATTTGGGCAACAAGTCCTGCAGGTTCCTGCCATTGCAGATGTGGACACACTGCATGGCGCAGTTGAATTTGCCAACAATTCAGTTGAAGTCGAAGTCATTGAGTTAACCACGAGCGGTGGATTATATCTCACACAAGAACATACAGTTATGAAGATCTATAAACCATTAACGATTCGGGCAGCCGCTGGTCTTGCTGAAAAACCGATCATTCAGAATACGAAACCTGAAGCCAGCACTCGAATTCTTTTTGAAATCATGGATGGCGGCAGTCTCACATTAATCGGTTTGGAGTTGGATGGCTTGGCGGGTACGGAAACCAATGCTAAATATCTCATCCGGACAGATGATGATCCCCAAGAAGGGGCTACTGGCATATCTGTTTCCAATCCATACAAATTAGAAGTTTTTGATTGTTATCTCCATGATGTTGTCAAAGGATCGGACGGAAATTTTTTCCGGGCTTATAAATACACGTTTGCTGATTCGGTTATTTTCCGTAATTGTTTATTTTATAATTGCGGAAAAGAGGGAATTCGCCTTAAAGAATATTATGATATGCCCGGGACAGGCTTTTACCAGGCAATGTATGTTGAGTTAAGCAATTGCACATTCTGGAATACTAACCGTGAAGCCATTGTCGTTTATGCCGGTGACAATGAGCCTTTAACTCCTGCTCCAAAAGTTTTCGTTAATCATTGTACTTTTTACAATTGCGGGTACGACAATTCGCGTGTTATCAATGCCTGGGACTGTGATGGCACGGAAATTAAGAATTCAATTATTTCGCATAGTCCTAATAACGAATTTGGTGTTAAACTCTATGGTGAAACTTCCATTATACACCATTGTGATGTATTCAACATCGGAGCATTTAAAATGTCGCGAAATGCTCAAATTGGAGACGGGATGCTCTATGTAGATCCTATGTATACCAATGTATGGAACGCCGATTTTACTTTAAGTGAAGCCTCACCAGTATTAGCAATGGCAGATGATGGAACAGCAATGGGTGATCCTCGTTGGGATCCGAATTATACCAATGTAACATCAAAAGATATATCAGCAATGTCCACTCACTATGCATTAGATCAAAATTATCCCAACCCATTTAATCATTCTACAACAATATTAATATCTATGCCTATTTTAGAGCACGTAGATATAAAGATTTTTAATATTATAGGAAAAGAAATAGATACTATATTTTCAGGCAAGTTGGATCCGGGTCAGAATATATTTCAATGGGATGCTAATGATCTTCCAACGGGAATATATTACTGTCAATTAAAGTTAATGAATTTTACTAAATCAATAAAAATGCTATTATTACGATAACTTAATTTTAAATATGTATAACAAAGCTTTTCAAGTAGACGGCTTGCTCGCTGTGGCAATGTTGTAATTTGGGGCTCTTGAATAACGTGTAGGCATAGTAAATTTAATTGGTACAATAAATAAAAATTTTATTAATAAATAGGCTTATGTTTATTTAGCAGCATAGCTATTTTGGGCGGCTGCTTAAAAGCGGCCGTTTTACCAGTAAAAGAAAAGTATTGATCACTGAAAATAATTTAAAAAACTAACGAAAAAGCAAAGCAAGGCAAGGAGAGAAGCAGGTTAGCACTACATTATGTTTAAATTTTGTTGTTTCCGAACGTTTGGCGCATTGATTGCCGCAATGCATTCGGGACTTACTATGTCAAGCGGAAAATGAAATTTTTTAAAATTTTTCAATTCCAATGATATTTCTGGTTCTTTGAGCGAGAAAGATATTTTCGTCGTATTCGGTTTTATTTTTCCACATGGCAAATAAAATTTTTAAATGGATATTAGCAAGACATCGTAGCACATGCGCATGGTTCATTTGCCTGGCTCGATGCTGTCTATAATAAGCCATGGTCCATTTAGTTTTGGTTAAAGATGAAAAAGCAAGTTGATGCATCAAGTCGCGATAGAATTTATCACAGGCGCGACGAAAATAGATGATCACTGAATTTTTTCCTATTTTTTCAGTGACAGGATAGGTGCCTGTTATTGCCTGAAGTTCAGAAGCATCGGTAAAACGGCTTCGATTATCGCCAAATAATGCCAACAATCGAGCAGCAAGTATCTCAGCAACCCCAGGATAACTTAAAAAGATATGATGATCTGGATGCTGGTACAATAATTCTTTTATTTGCTTCTCGTATTGTTTGATAACCACCGCCAACTGACTCAATTGGTTTGCCTCCGCAATAGCTTTTATCTTTTTTGTACGCACAATGCCAGGGGCAACCGTGATATGATTTTGGTGGAGCATATCGAATATATTATCGATTCTTTTTACTTGATTGAATCGACGTTCCTTGAAAAAGCTTACTAACTACGCTTGAGTGAGTTGACTGGCAGAATCAAAGTCAGCGAACGCCTGGATAAACGCTAATGAATTAGGACAGGCGATGTCGGAAAAAAAGTGGACATATTCAGGATAATATTTTTTTAGTGTTGAACGCAGGGTGTTGGTCAATGCGGTTTGTTGGTCAATGAATTGATGATGGTCACGAACCATTATTCTTATTTCACGTACCAAATCAGAGCCGAAATTTATTTTTCGCCAACAAGCCGTATCGGTTCTTAGCACATCGGCTAACACAAATGCATCAAAGACGTCATCTCTGGCTCCACTTGCGCGATAGCGTTTCCTGAAACTCTTCATCGAACCTGGAAAGATGCTAAACACAGGATAATTAAAGTCCACTAAGAAATCTACCAATAGATCGTGCGGGGTTTCAATCCCGATTTTAAGCTGCTGCGGATCATCGGACAAATTTCGGAGTCGCTGTAACAGCTCTGTGAATCCTGTTTGATTTTTTTCGATGATGAATGGTTTTGAGACGGGCTTACCTGTTTGGTCTAAAATTATGATATCATATTTTTGGTCAGCCCAATCGATACCGACATAATACATAAGATTTTCCTCCTTTCTGATTATGAACGCTCTCGGTTACAATTATTTAACATTTTAAGTATTATAATTACAATTAACTACTGATTTTTAATTATAAATATTAGAACCTAATGATCCTCCAAAATTTTATTTATATATCACGGAAGGCACAGATATTCACGGATTTTTAATTTTTAGTCCGTGTGAATCTGTGTTATCAGTGTCATCAGCATTCTATTTTAATTTGTTACATTTCTGAAACCGAGAGCGTTCATTATATCTGTGAAAGCGCTGGAAACAGATTTAAGCCTATATTGGTCTTCGAGTGAGACAGCTTACTATTGAAATTTTGGTTTCCGCACCGAATGAAGGGACACTCCCGAATAGGTGGTCTTGCCACAGGCTTTTTTGGTCCTCAACTTTCGGGGCTTTCCGACAGATTCAATTAACCAGCAAATTGTTGAAAGATCTGTTTCAATGTTTGTGCATCATTTGCTGATGAACGGTTTACGAATGGTGGTTTTTCTATTGTCTCCTTCTCTGGCTCAGGAAGTGACAATACTTGAAACACACCATCTTTTTGAGCGATTAACGACCGATCACAGAGGAGATCCCGAGCTTTAAGATAATCATCTAACTCCAGCTTCAAGAACTGACAGATGCGTTCGTAATCATAGAAACTGACGCCATTACGATCGGAAACGGTGATCAAAAAATAGTACAGCAGTAACTCCTCTGGCGAGAGACGATTTAAAAATCCTTTGTGCAGGAAATTATGATCGATCCAGCCAAAGGTGTATTGACGAATGTTTCTGATGCGCTTATGAATAATCGGTTTTGGTTTAGCCATAGTTTTTTTCTCCTGTTCGATTTTAATTCAATATAATCTATTGTGGAGAAAAATGCTAACTACTCTTTTTTCTCAACATTTCAACTTGTATTAAAACAGAATTTTAACTCCTCTTTTTTCTCAGAAAATAGTGGTAACACAGAAAGTTCTTTTGCTTTAAGTAAAATAAAACAGTGTGTTAACTGCTTTTTTTTCTTATTTATCGTTGCTATTTTTCTGTTTGATTTTTCAGTAGTTAACGCCTTTTTTTTCTCGGATTGATATGCCTTTAACAGTGATATCATCATCTGCGAAATTGCTGTGTGTTTTACGTCATTCTTGACTGAACGCGTTTTCTGCTGTTGTCTATACTGTCGTTGGTAGTTAGGATTTTGTCGGCGATAAGCTTTGCCATAGTCCTGATACCATTGTTTATAATCGACTGGATTTCTTTCAAGCCAGTCTATGTGATTAAGTTTTTGTTTAAGCCGCTGACAATAGTAATCACTACATACATTTTGATTTTTCACCCTGGGGTTTGGAATAAAAAACTTATGACAAAGTATACATTGTCTTTGATCTTTTGATTTGTTATTGGCTTCCATAGTACTCATCCTATTAATGGATTTCAGTTTTCCTAAAAAAAGTTGTCATTAATAAGATAAATAACAAAAATTATATATATTTTCAAAAAATTTCTTTCATTTATTTCAAATAATATTTATAATATAACATATAGGCTTATTGCTCTTCGATAATTATGTAAAAATAATATTACATTTTTAGGTAACTAAACTTATGATGAAAAAATAAGGAAGCCCGAAAGCCTTACTCGGTCAGGTTGTAAGTTGAAATTTTGGATTTGGTGCTTTTCCGAAATTCCGCCAGCCAGCATATTGCCCTTTTATTATTATATTTTTAAAGGAAAGGGCAAAAAGCTGTCTGTCTCTGCGGGTGCGGTACTCCCCAATTTTTGGGCTGTTTCATTGCCAGGGGTTTTTAATTCAGTGCGTTAAATAAAATACAGGTTCGTTATTTGTAGTCCGTTGGGCTAACCAAAAAATCATCGTGTCAAGTTAAATCCAGATCGTTGGGACTCCCTTTCTAACCTACCCACCCGGAGAGTACTGATCAGGATGCAATCCTTTCCGCGTCTCCCAGTCAAAACCATAATCTCTTTTCTCCAAATCTTCAAATTCTTCATTACCTACAACGTCTGTACCTACCTGAGCAGCAGCTAAAGGATGGACATGGGCTTTGCCACTGGTAGAATTTTTTTTAGCTAAAGCTTTCAACTCAACGGAGCTACGCTTACTTTTCTTCTTTTTATCATTCATGATAATACTTCTCCTAATAGTTTAATAATAACACCAGTATTAATCTCACCTATGGCGTTTATTTCAATAAAACACAATCTTCTATGCATTTCCTGATAAGTTTGATCCCAGGCGGTAATGCGTTCCTGCCAAATCTACTCAGCAGTGGGGATACCAGGGATGTCCTTGAAAGTGACATGTTTAAAGTAACCCGGATCAAGCTTCCCATTTAATATCCCCTTCACAAATGGTAGGTTGGGATTTGACACTTCCCGCATCCAGTTAAATTTATTGGAAAGGTATCGCATAACATACGGCGACACATATTGCTCACCTTCTTCTGTCAGAATTTCAGCGCTTTTGTACATGCCGTATTTCTTCCAGGTGTTGTAAAGTTTCTCCACGCCAAATTTGTTGATTAGCTTCTGTGTTTCTGAGAAATCTGTGTTTCTTGGTCTTTTTCTATCTGTCATTTGATTGTCCTCATTAAATTAAATAATTACAAAATAATTCTTTATAATTATGAGACTCCATCTTTTTAATATGGTTTTGGATGTCCCAGCGTCCAGATTTAATATGCATTCTGAAAATATAAAATGCCTTTTCGCTTAAGCAAATGGATTTTCTAATTTCCGTCATACTTCTGCCTGTATAATTCTCCCAGGTATCTGTCGTCTCGTTATAAACCATATTATCCCAGAGACTTGCATCATATGCATCATAAAACTCTCTCCGAAGCGCGACAAGTTCATCTATTGGTCTTGCTTTGAATAATTCGATGAGATACCACCATTCCGGAGATATGTTATCCTTTTCCATCCCTTCAATAAAGTCTTTTTTATTATTCCGGCACATCTTGTAAATTCGACAGAACCCAGCTAATAAGCTTTTGCTTATTCCTAATTGATCGGCTAGTTCTGATGTATTTGAAAATACTGCGGATCTTCTTTCAACAATTTCATCAAAGGCTTTCTTTATCTCGTCAAGTTCTGACTTGGATTTTGTTGTTAAAATATTTAATATTTCGTTTTTTAATTTCATAGCTTTTGTTTGGTTTTGTTTATATCAACATTTTTAATTTGGATTATTTTAGTTTTCATCAATCAATTCATTTCTACGATTTCTAATTGCTTCCATCGGGTTAGGATCATGCAGGTTATGTTTAATTAAGATTCCCATATATCTATCATGTGATATCTGCCCCTTTTTGTATTTGTCAAGCAAGCTTAATAATTCAGCTTTTGATAATTTACCTTTGCCACTCATCTTTAATTCCTCCCATGCATTATTATTCTTATAATGTTGCGTAACTCCCCACTGTCCATCGTTTCATTCCTAAAAATGTGTGTGTTGTCGATACTAAAGTTTTACAACAGAGCTGATTATTTTTTGTACACCAAAGATTACTTTTTATTTACGCCACTTCATACTCAACGTAGAGCCATCCCCCGCAGCATAAGCGGAGGGGGATGTTCTCTGATAATTATCTAATAATTATCTTAAAATAATAGCGAATTTTAAACTTCATTTTTACAGCTTTTAAATACATTATATTCATATAGTTGCAAAGACACCTTTTTTAACAAGTGCAACTTTTTTGGGTAGAGGTTGCACCTTTTTTGGGTAGAGCTCTGTTATTTAACATCTCTAACACCTCTCTTGAATTTCTCCGAATTTAAACGGAACACTTCTTTAGTATCATTTCGTCCCGCTGTTGTCTGAAAATCTAATAAATAACCCAATTCTTTAGCAATTAGATAACATTCATTTAATAACTCTTTAATCCGTTTCCATTGTCTTGTTCTTATCAGCTTATCCATTCGTAATTTCCCTGCCAGTTTCTTAAAATTAATTTCAATCTTCCAGCCTGTTTTTGCTCTTCTTTGTATCTCTGCAGTTACAATCAGCCATTCAATAAATAATGGTATATACTGACTGTACTTTCCCTTTGGCAACTGTCCTTTGATTTCATCAAAGAGATTATTGGGCATCAAAATAAAATACCCATTGATTTGATCAACGAGGATCGGACTTAACTCAACGCCATATGTGGCTCTCTCAAGAAGTTCTTCTTCTGTAAAGGTGTTGTTATCATATTTCCTTTTTTCAGCTTCGGTCATACCAAAGATACCCCACATAATATGAATGAGATTTGATTCTGTGATTATAACATCAATTGTCTTTTTCGCTTTGCCATTTTTATCTTCAAAGTTGGTACGTTCATAAACAATTTTAAACTTCTTATCTGAAAGTGAATGCAAAGCTTTTATTGCTTGCTCTCGTTCATGGCTGCTAAATTCATAATACCCACGGGCTGTCTTTTTTCTTTTTAAACCATAAGCTTTTAGATAAAACGCCGGGGTGAATTCTAACCTGGGAACTTTGCCATTGTATTTGAAGTTGTTGTCATTGCAGGTTAAGTGCTTTCCATCAAGATTACCCTGGTAATTTGTATTATCCAATAATTTCTGAATTGCAAACAGGGCTTTGTTTTCCGATAATGAGAGTACAATACCTTCATTTGTCAAAGCTGCTAGTTTCTTTTGTTCAAATTTTCCAAACTTCTGCCTGCTCGTATGTAAACTTACTCGCACTAAATATTGATCTTTTATTCCTTCCATCTTATTAAACGGTTAACGGCTTTGGCTAGAAAGATTAGCCAAAGCCTTATTCATTACTACGCTTCTACCAATTATTTACATTGGGATTTTCTTCAACAATCCCTTTATTTTTCCTGAAAATGATATCCTGATATCCTTTGAAATGCGATAGTTTATTCTTCGCGTAATCCAATTTCAGATTATCAGTATTGAAATTTATTTTAGTTGCGTCAAAATCATCTGGCGAAAGTAACCAGATTATATTTGCATTATATCCAAATTTACCTGTTTCCATTATGTCACTGACTGATGGTCTTTTGTTCTTACTTTCATCTTTGGTTTTTTTTCGCAGTTCACCAGTACAGATAATTGGGATTTGATACGTATCAACCAGTGTTTTTAGTTTATTCGCTCGTTCAATGTTTTCTTCACGAATACCACCGCCATTACGATCCACTTCCAGATTGAATAGGCCATCTATGCCAACAAAAAGATTTTCATTAGCAATTTCTCTGATCACAACTTCCAGATGATTAATATGGGTGACTTCACTTAAGTCTTTGATGTGTATTCTTCTGTTTTGAGCAAAAGTAATTAGTTTATCATAAGCATTTTTTAATATCTGCTGATCAGTTAGATTATTTTGCTTTCGCTGGACCTGGTTTAGATCAATGTTGCTGATAATTCCCAGTAATCTATTAATAATAACATCTTTGCTGTCATCCAGTGAAAAATACATACCGATTGTTTCCGGGTTTGATTCCAGAATATCCAGAAAGAGATTGGTTAAGAAAGCTGTTTTTCCGACATTGGTTTCAGCGCCTATGATATATAATCCGGTTTGTAAACCATCGATATTTTTTTCAAGATTAGAAAATTTATCAAGTTTAAATCCTAACAGACTTCCATCCCGTTGACTTTCGATTTCATATTTATTCTTTAAATGTTCATCAAGTGATAAAGCCGGTTCTATTTTTGTTTTATAAAGTTGATTCTTTAAATCAAGGCTTCTCTTTTCTATTACCTGGGCAGCTTGTTCAAGTTTTCCAACAGAAACCAGGCTGGTAATATTATTTGTCAGGTCTTTATAGCCTTCAACAACTTTCTCTCGCTCTTTTTTCTCGCGAAAGCTGACTGCTTTTTCTTTTAAAATATCCACTGGGATAGCCAATATATCTGATGCTGTTGTTATGAAATCATGGATTATTATAGAATCTTTTAAACTTAAATGATAATCAAGTAGCTTATCAAGCGCCTTCTGTTTATCAAGATCATTTCTCAAATCGTATCCATTAACAATTTGTCTGCACTTCCATTTCCCAACAGCTTCAGCGTCATCAACCAGGTCTTTAAACTTATCGATTCCCTGCGCTTTAACAAATTCATCCGGATCTTTATGATCACACATTTTTGGGGGATCTAAAACGAAAGTGTTGATATCAGTCTTCGACAAGAGTAAATCAATGGCGCTCATTGTATTTTCAGTTCCGACACCATCATTATCAAACGCCAGGATCACATTCTTAACATCGAATTCAAAAAGACCTTCAAGATGCGATTTACTTAACTTACCTTGTCCGACAGCAACAACATTCTTTAAACCCATCGCTGGTAACATCATCGCGTCGGGATAGCCTTCCAGGATCAGAAGAGTATCCATGTTTTTGCAATAGCACAGATTAAATAAATCAGATTTGCTTAATCCTTTACTGCTGTCCCATCTGACATTTTTATGAAATTCTCCATTAAACGTTGTTATTTGAATACCTTCTGGAGCTAATGATCTTTTCACAAATCCGGTGATTAATCCTTGCCTGTTTCGATAAGGAAACGCTAACCTAAAATTATCTCCATAATAGCCGTTTAAACTGAGCTTCGCAATAGCTTCCTTTGCATCGGGCTGGATATTACAAAGATACTCCTTCGCGGTACTGCTTTCAGGCAAATAGAACCACTCTGACAGCTTAATTTGATCAATGGTATATCCACGGTCGCCTGTTAAGTAATCTAAAGCTTCACTACCTTTTTCTTCAAAAAGCAACTGCTTCCCAAATTCAAACACAAATTCGTACAGACTTGCTCTGGTATAAAATTCCTTTTCTTCTTTTATTTCTTCTGGTGTTTTTTCTGTTTTCTTTCTTGTTTCAAATGAATCAGTACAGTCGTTAATGTCAATATTAAACTCGGCGATCAGCCAATTCATGGCTTCCTTAAAACTTATTTCTTTCACAAATTCAACCAGGCGGATAACATCTCCGCCTTCTTTGCAGTGGAAACAATTGAAATAATTTTTTTCCAGGTTTATATTAAAACACATTCCTTTTTGTGAAGTATGTCCTGATGGGCACACTCCCTGTAATCTCTCTCCTGATTTCTTCAATCCAGAGATTCCTAAATGTCTGGCAACTGACTCAATGCTCACGTTTTGCTTGATCCTTTCAGCTGAAACATTTGAAACATTTGTTGATGCTTTCTTTAAATTAAAACTCATAATTTCTGTAAACGGTTTGGTAAAAATTAAATTTGGATTATTTTTCCGGTTGGTAGTTTTCAGTTTAAGTTGTGGGGGTTTATTTTGTGAGTTTTGCAGTTGTGTGGTGCGTCCCTATATATAATATAAGGACAACAAAAGTGTTGTCAAGTCTTTTTCAACTTATTTTTATTTTTTCTGTTTTTTAAACTTTTTTGGCTGGTTTTATGTTTGGAGTTTTCGGTGGCCTGTTTCGACTTTCTTCGTCCCTATATATAATGTAGGTACGGACGACCAAGATGTCAAGTGTTTTTTTAACTTTTTTTACATTTTTTTTAAAATAGTTGCCTAAAAAGCCTGTCAAGTAACAAATAACCAATAGCTTACATGTGATAATAAAAAATGAGACAAATATATTATAAACGCTCATATCATCTTGATATTACATAAGATATGCAATATTATGACATTTTTACAACAGTTACCAGGGGATTGCGCCAAAACGCGTGACACATACGTGCCTTAACGAAACTGAAATGGGCTAAAATTGACTAAAGAAGAATAAAGATGAGTAAAATTGGTATATTTGGCAAGTGTAGGCTAACTTTATATTTTACAAAAAAATAACCCCTTAAGTTTAGTATAACCTAAGGGGGTCTGTTTGTGGCGCCTCCCAGAATTGAACTGGGGACACACGGATTTTCAGTCCGTTGCTCTACCGACTGAGCTAAAGCGCCACATATTTTTTTTCGATCATGTAAAGATAATATATTTTCCATAAAAAGTCAATGTTTTTTTTATAAAATTTTCTAATAAATGGAAAACATTTCAGTGATAATTCATATTTACTATTTTTGATATATCAATCGATTTGCCAGAAGGCACATCTTTCCCTTCCAATTTAATCCCCATCTTGGATATTTGCTTGAAAGAAAAAATATCATCATCGTCAACATAAATATAAGGCGTTAATTGACGCTTGCCATCGCTATAATGCATTCCTCCCACGTTGATTTTGTCAATTTTCAAACCTGAATTTATTAATTGAAGCAACTCTTTCGGAGTCTCGACTAACAGTATAATTTTTTCGCTATTTTCTGTGTTGTTGCATAACTCCTGAATAGTTTGTTTCTGTGTGTACACAGATATTGTTAACGGATAGAGCACTGTTTCTTTAGCGCTCATATACATATCGCTTTCGAGTTTAGAATCAGCAATCGGATCACTGCATAGGATAATTCTGTTTGTATTAAGATATGTTCCCCATCCGATAACTACCTGTCCGTGAACAAGTCTGTCATCAATTCTTACTAAATCCAAAGACATCGCTTTTTCTCCCCTAATTAATTTTATAAAGTTCTATTCCTCTTATCCCATCTTCATAAATAATTTCAGCTAATTTGCTAAGCTCAAACTGCTCTCGTTTTGTAACAAACGAGATAAACATATTTAAATTAACACCAGACACCACTTCAACTTTTGTTGGAAATTTTCTGGCAACGGCTACTGCTACGTTCCAGCAGGTTCCTCCTTTTAAGCTTGCCATAATTATCACTCCCTGGTCGAATTTTTCATCAGAAATGAGCTTTTCCAATTTTGCAATTAAACTACGAAGCGAATATTCACTGGTAGAAATAGTAAATATTTTTTCTGTTTTTCCAATAATTGTACCTGCCGCTTCAACAATAGCTGAAGCCATTTGCCCGTGAGTTAATACAATACCACCGATCATAATTGAGCCGTTTTATGTATAATAAAATTTCATTCGCTGTCAAAAAATAAAAAATCTTTTAAAGCTGTATTAGTTTGAATTTTTTTAATTAATCTTTCATTAAATTCTTTGGCAGTAAATTTTCCATATAATTTCAACAACTGGTTTAATGCAATCGTTTCAGCAATTACTGTAATATTTTTGCCAGGATATATTGGTAAATGAACAATTGGAATTTTAACTCCTAAATATTCCACATATTCTTCATCCAGGCCTGTTCGATCATAATCCTTTCCTTCTTCCCAATCAACCAAATGGAGTTCTACCTCAATTCTTTTTTGAAAACGTATTGATCTGACGCCAAATATATTTTGCACATCAATAATTCCCATTCCTCTAATTTCCATGTGATGTAAAAGTGTCTCAGTGCATGAACCTAATAATAATACTTCAGAACGGCGATGAAGGTTTACGATGTCATCAGCAACTAAACGATGCCCACGTTCGATTAAATCAAGCGCGACCTCACTTTTACCGATCCCACTGCGTCCTGTAATTAGTACACCAATTCCATAAACATCGACAAGGGAGCCATGTTGTGTTGTAAATGGAGCAAATCTATTTTCTAAATACCTGCTCAGAATTTGAATGACATGAGTCGATGGATATAAACTTTTTAACATTGTAATTTGTCGTTCATTAGTTATTTGGATAAAATCATCAGAAGGGCAGTTATTATCCGTAATAAGAATACAAGGCAGGTCGAATTCTAAAACTTTTCTCAAGCTCAGTTCTCGCTTAACCGGAGTCAAAGTTTCCAGATAAGCTAATTCTGTATTTCCAAAAATTTGTATGCGGTTAAAAGTAAATACATCGACAAAGCCACTAAGTGCCAATCCAGGACGATGTACTTCTCTTTCAGTTATTGTTTTACCAAAACCAACTTCGCTATTAATAATTTCTAATTTGAGAAGACTTTGTAAATCTTCAAATAAATTTTTTACTGTTAATTCATTCATACTATTTAATTTTCTCTTAAATAAAAACTGCTTCAGAGCAAAACTCTGAAGCAGTTTATATAATTTACCTATCGAGAGCTACATCAACATGTTGCTGTTTTTTCTCTTTATATCGTATCAACTGCCGCTCCATTTTTCCGACTGCTACATCTATGGATTTATAAATGTCATCAGTCTTTTCAATCACTGTTAATGTTTGACCATGAACAACGACGTTAATTTCTGCAATTTGAATTTCTTTCTGATAATCCAGTACAATATTACAACTTATAACGCTGTCGAAAATTTTTACTAACTTTTCAACTTCATTTTCAGCGTACTCTTTAAGCCTTTTTGAAGGCTTATAATGACGGGCAGTGAAACTAACTCTCATTGGCATCCTCCTTATGAATTTAGCTTATTATTATTAATTAATGTTATCTATTTTTCCTTGTCTGCTCGTGGATGTGCCTGTTTATAAATTTTCTTTAATCGTTCAGCAGACACGTGTGTATAAATTTGCGTTGTTGATAAACTCGAATGCCCCAACAATTCTTTAACAGCAACCAGATTTGCGCCTTCATCTAATAAGTGCGTTGCAAAAGAATGGCGCAGGCTGTGTGGATTTGTTCCTGTTGCAGATATTAATCGCAAATACAATGCCACTCTTTTTTGAATTCCACGTCGGGATAACCGTTTGCCATACTTGTTTAGAAAAATAGCATCCGTATCTTTTTTAATCGTTTTTTTGAGCAATTCGTTCCGTCTTTTTAAATATTTTTTTAACGCATGTTTTGCCATTTCACCGACAGGAACTAACCGCTCCTTGCTGCCTTTTCCCATAACCCTGATCAAACTGTTTACGAAATCAATATTGTTAATATTAAGATTTGCTAATTCGCTCAACCGGATACCTGTGCCATAGAAAAGTTCGACTATTGCGCTATCCCTCACACCCAAAATTTTGCTGTTATCTATTAGCGCTAATGACTCCTTTATTTTATCATAACTTAGAGTAACGGGTATTTTTTTTTCAGTTTTTAAAGAAAATAAAGCCGAAGCAGGATTGTTCGGAATTAATTGATGACTAAATAGAAATTTGAAAAATGATTTTAAGCAGGCAATCTTTCTATTGATACTTGTAGATTCATAATTATTCTTTTTTAAATGAGCAAGGTAAGAACGAAGTTTTTGTCTTGAAATTTCAGTGGGCACTATTTTATTCAACCCGTAATTTTTTTCTAAAAATATATAGAATTGCTGTACATCATTACCGTAAGATTCAATGGTGTGTAAAGAATATGAACGTTCGGTTTTGATGTAGTGAAGATATTTGTCAAGTAAATCATCCCAATCATGTGTGTGCTTGGGAGCTGATCTATCCGTCATCCTGACTCTGTTCATATTTAGTTTTACATTTTGGGCAATATAGATAATTGCCAATATTTTTATTGTAACGTTGTTCTAAATATGGTGAATCACAATTTTTACATTTGGTGGCAACGGGTTTGTACCAGGAGGCAAAATCACAATCTGGATATTTGCTGCATCCATAAAACGTTTTTCCTCGCTTGGTTTTTCTCTCAACTATTTTACCATCGCACACTTCTTTTGGACATGCTATTCCCAATGAAAATGGTTTGTTGTTTTTGCATTCTGGATATCCGGAGCAAGCTAAAAATCTGCCAAATTTGCCAGTTTTTACCACCATTGGTTTTCCGCATTTTTCACAGACTTCATCAGTGGTTATTTCTTCCCCTTCCAATGGTTTTGTGTAACGGCAGTCCGGATAACCGCTGCAACCGATAAATTTTCCGTTTCGCCCCCAGCGTTCAATTAGCGGTTTGCCGCATTCAGGGCAGCTTTCCTGAGTATCTTTAGTCAAAGAGTCGCGAATAGTTTCTTTTTTCGATTTTGTCGCTTCCAGCGCCTCATTAAATGGCTTGTAAAAATCACTTATAACAGTAACGAAATCTTTTTTATTATCCTCTATTTTGTCCAGCTCATCTTCCATTTTTGCAGTAAATTGTGTATTAAAAATAGCTGGAAAATTCTGAATCAAAATATCATTTACTGTAAAACCTAATTCAGTGGGAATTAGCTGGCGAACTTTTTTCTCTACGTATTTGCGGATTAACAATGTACTTATAATCATCGCGTAAGTACTGGGACGACCTATTCCCAGAGCGTCTAATTCCTTAACTAAACTGCTTTCTGAAAACCTGCTCGGCGGTTTTGTGAAATGCTGTTTTGGGATCAGATCAAGCAGAGTTAGGATTTCGCCGATTTGCAGATTATCAGGAATTTTTAATTTTGAAGTTTCCGAACCGTTATTTTTATTGTCGCCATTCTCAGTAAAATCTTCATAAGCCTGAAGAAATCCACGGAAAGAAATGATAGAACCTGATGTACGGAACAAGTATTCTTCACTCACTTCATTCTTATTCAGGGTCCCTGCCTTTATATCGATGGTTGTTTGATCCAACAGGGCATCACTCATCTGACAGGCGATGAATCGTTTCCAGATCAATTCATATAACTTAAATTGGTCAGCAGTTAAAAATTTCTTTATTTTCTTAGGCTCGCGTTTCGTTGAAGTGGGACGAATCGCCTCGTGTGCATCTTGAGCGCCCTTTTTAACTTTAAAAATTCTCGCTGTTTTGGGAAGATACTCCAGACCGTACCCGCTGGCAATGAACTCTCTGACTTCAGCAATGGCTTCATCGGCAATTCGGGTGGAGTCAGTTCGCATGTAAGTTATCAAGCCGGTACTTCCCTCTGACCCAAGTTCAGTTCCCTCGTAAAGCTGCTGTGCGATCGCCATGATCTTTTTTGCTGAATAACCCAATCGCCGTGCCGCTTCCTGTTGAAGTGTACTGGTAGTGAATGGTGGAGCAGGCTTGCGGGATACTTTTTTTTTTGTAATACTTTTTACTGTGAATTTTTTTGTTTTTAGATCATCGACAATATTTATTGCCGATTTTTCATTCTTTATTTCGGTTTTTTTATTTTGGATTTTGACCAGGTTAGAAAAGAAAGGATCAGATTTTTTTCCCTGAAGCTGCGCCATGATCGTCCAATATTCCTGCGGCACAAAGGCTAAAACTTCTCTCTCCCTCTCAACGATTAAACGCAAAGCAACGGACTGAACTCTACCAGCGCTTAAGCCGCGATAAATTGTCTGCCAAAGAATAGGACTGATTTTATACCCAACCAACCGATCCAAAACACGCCGGGCTTTCTGCGCTTCAACTTTATTTACAGCAATGGACAGAGGATTTTGGATGGCTTCAACTACAGCCTTCTTGGTGATCTCGTTAAAAAGAATTCGCTGGATGTTTTTGTTTTTGGATTTTATCTCATCGAAAATATGCCAGGCAATTGCCTCTCCCTCGCGGTCAGGGTCTGTGGCAATAAATACCTGGTCTGCGGAACTGGCAGCTTTTTTGAGTTCAGATAGTATCCTCCCTTTTCCGCGAATGGTAATGTATTGCGCCTGGAAACTATCTTCAATATCAATACCTAAACTGCGTTTGGGCAGATCCTTGATATGACCTACGGATGAAAGTACTTTATAATTATTACCTAAAAATTTTTTTATCGTCTTTGTTTTCGCAACAGATTCAACAATAACAACTGAATATGACATATAAATTATTTTCTTTAATGACCAAAATATGATTGATTAAAAACGAAAAATGATCCGCTTGAAAAATCGTTCGGATTCAAAATTAAATTATCGATCTTTGCTTTTATTTCTGAAATTGTAACTCCGTATTTACCTAGCCTCATTGAATGTTCAAGAATATGCTCAATCTCTTCCTCGCCGATGATATCTAATTCCTTTAAAGGTAACGGATAATTTGTCGGTAAAGAATTAAGTTTAGAGTTGGTAAATGTTGACCAGTTTGATTCTGGAAAATGAGATAACAGCTTGTCAAAATCGACCATATTGTCCTTTTCTAAATCATCAAGATTTTCGGTTAACCACAAAAAAGCAGAATCTATTTCTGTTTCTGTGTAACCCTGTTCAATCAGTCGTTCAGAAATACCCTCGATCTCGCTGACCACATTTTCATCTGCGCCGGAACTCATCGTATCAACGATATAAACGACTATCTCCAGTACTCGCTCGTTCATTTTCTCCCTCCAAAGAAAGTGTTCAATTTTTAAACACAAAAATAAAACTGGTCTAATATAACAATTCTAAATTCAAAAGCAAGAGTTATTACAAACATTTAATTTTATTCAGCGTTTAAAATATTGCCCTCGCAAATACCAACATTTCAGTTTTTTAATAGCTAAACTAACTCATTTTTCCTCGTTAGTAATATAATTAAGAATAATTTTTGATGCAAGGTTTTTTTTCAGCAAATTGATGAAATTTTGAAAATACAAATTTCAATGTGCTGGAACGAAAAAACATTCTCTTTATTTTACAAATTTTTTTAATATATTTATGGAATTTTTCTATTTTTGTACTTTACTATAAATAGAGAGCAATTGTAATATGCAAGGTGGGAGTAACTCAATATATTTCATAAATCCTGATGGTAGTATTCTCCGTAAGATTAATTTTCCTGTTATTATTTCACCTTATCTAAATATTGGTTTTGATGGAACATTATATTTCACTGCTGAAGAAGGTGTTGCCATGCAACTGCTAAATTATCAAGCTCACCGGAATCTGAAAATTCAAACACGGTTTCATTGAGGGGCAGCCTTGCAAAACCAGGAAATCAGCAACCCAATGGAGACGCATTTAATCGGTCTCGAATGGCTTTATATCAAAAATCACATCAAAATAATTCAAGCCAACCCGTCCGCTTTCTTTTTGGCGAAAATAATTAAAAGCAGATAATTACCTACCACAACACTTCTTATACTTCTTTCCGCTGCCGCAGGGACAGGGATCGTTTCTGCCAATTTTCGGACCAGCAACAATGGGTATTTTTTTACCCGGTCTTTGCTGCTGCTGTTGTGCCTGAGGTTGAGATCCTGCTTGCTCCTGTGGCGCTCTTTCAAATCCCATACCTGCTGCGGAGTCATGGACTTCTCGCATTTGTTGGGGCTGGCGTGCTGGTCTCCTGAAAGGAAATTCTTGCCTGATTTGAGCCTTGTAAATAAGTTCGATGATATTTTCATTTACTCGGGCTAACATATCAGAAAATGCCCTGAATCCTTCGCTTTTATACTCGAGCAGCGGATCTTTTTGTCCGTACGCCCGCAATCCAATTCCTTCTTTCAACTGATCCATTTCATAAAGATGCTCTTTCCAACTGGTATCAATTACCTGGAGCATTGCCAGTCGTTCCAATTCTCGCATACTAACTTTTCCGACTGTTCGTTCTTTCTGTTTGTAAATTTGCAGTGCTTGCTCGCGCACTGCATCAAAAAGTTCTTCTTTGCTCAAATTGGGAGGAACATCTTCAATTTGGGAATAAATGGGTTGAATCAGCAAAATACGCTGGAGATCATTATTCAATCCGGCTAAATCCCAGTCTTCGGCATACTTGCTATCGCCGGTATGCATTTCTATTTTGTCTTCAATAATCTGATCGAGCATGTCAAGTAATTGCAGTCTCAAATTTTCACCGTGGAGCGCCTTAGCACGCATTTTATAAATGATTTCTCGCTGTTGATTCATAACATCATCATATTCCAGCAAGTGTTTCCGAATATCAAAATTATGCATTTCCACTCGTTTTTGCGCCCGTTCAATCGACTTGCTGATCATCGCGTGCTGGATAACTTCTCCATCCTGAACACCCATGCGGTCCATGACTCCCGCGATTCTTTCTGAGCCAAAAAGCCGCATCAAATCATCTTCCAAACAAAGGTAAAAACGGGATGAACCGGGATCACCCTGTCTGCCGCTTCTACCACGGAGTTGCCGGTCGATTCGCCGTGACTCGTGGCGCTCGGTTCCAATGATATGCAAACCACACGGTACATCGCTTTCACATTCTTTGAGATCAATAGTGTCAGGCACTGGTCTGTTGTTGGTTTCAACTAAATAGCAGCCGCCTTCACAGATCACAACTCCCTTGCCAAGCTTTATATCTGTCCCGCGCCCCGCCATATTTGTGGCGATAGTTACCATGCCCGGCTGACCGGCTGTGCGAACGATGTTTGCTTCTTGCTTATGATATTTGGCGTTAAGTACAGAATGTTTGATGCCGCGGCGTTTTAACATTCTGCCCAATGTCTCGGAAACTTCGACTGAAATTGTTCCAACCAGCACCGGTCGATTTTTTTTGTGCATCACTTCAATTTCGTCAATAACAGCGTTGAATTTTTCCCGTTTTGTCCGATATATCTGATCCTGGTAGTCCATCCTGCGAATGGGCTCGTTAGTGGGAATTACAACCACATCCAATTTATAAATTTCCCAAAGTTCATTAGCTTCAGTCTCAGCAGTACCTGTCATTCCGGCTAATTTTTCATAAAGGCGGAAAAAATTTTGTAAAGTAACTGTGGCTAAAGTTTGTGTTTCACGCTCAATTTTCACACCTTCTTTTGCCTCAATTGCCTGATGCAGTCCATCGCTATAGCGGCGTCCGGGCATTAATCTGCCGGTAAATTCATCCACGATCATAACTTTACCATCATCAGAGACAACGTATTCCACGTCTTTTTCAAACAACGAATAGGCGCGCAACAATTGAGAAATGTTGTGCAGTCGTTCACTTTTCTCACCGTATTCTATTTGAACTTTATTTTTCTGTTCTGCTTTTTGTTCATCGTTTAATGACTCATCTTTATCAATTTTATCTAATTCAGTTGCCAGGTCTGGTAACACAAACATCTGCAGGTCATTTGGAGATAGAGCTTCTCTGCCTTTTTCAGTAAGGTCGATTACATGAGATTTTTCATCGATGGCGAAAAATAATTCCTCATCTAATTCATTCATTTTTTTATCGCGCAAATAATCATTTTCAACCCGGTGAATCAATTTTTTTGCGCCAACTTCGCGTAATATTTTTAGCAATCGTTTATTTTTTGGAGCGCCCCTGTTAGCCTGGAGAAGCTTAATTCCAGCTTCGTAATTTTCTTCTTCTTTTAATAATTTCTCTCCATCTGCGATCAGCCTGCTAATAAAATTTGTTTGTATTCGCATCAATTGCGCAACTCGTGGTTTAACTTCATCATAACGTTGAGTGGAATGTTCAACTGGTCCTGAAATAATCAACGGCGTACGCGCTTCGTCAACCAGGACTGAATCAACTTCATCGATAATAGCATAATTGTGTTTGCGCTGTACAAGGTCAGCGACACGGCTTGTCATATTATCTCTCAGATAGTCAAATCCAAACTCATTATTTGTACCATAAGTGATGTCTAAATTGTAAGCTTTCTGTCTATCCGGCGGATTCATATCGTTGGTGATAAATGAGAATGTTAATCCCAAGGTCTCATATATTTTGCCCATCCATTCACAATCGCGTTTAGCAAGATAGTCATTCACCGTGATCAGGTGCGCACCTTTGCCGGTTAACGCATTCAGGTACATTGGCATCGAAGCGACTAATGTTTTACCTTCACCGGTTGCCATTTCCGTAATTTTACCTTCATGAAGGACAATGGCTCCGATCAATTGGACGTCAAACGGCACCATATCCCATGTTGTCTCCACATCGCTGACACTCCACTTTTTTCCAACCAGTCTGCGGCACTGTTCTTTAACAGCAGCAAACGCCTCTGGCAATATATCTAACAACGTCTCTTCAGTGATATCAGATTCTTCTTTCTCTTTATTTGTTATCTCGCTGCGAATGGCATCAGGATCAATTCCTTCTTCTTCATCAATTTCCCCCTGAAGTTTTTGATGTAAATCAAATAATTGCGCTTGGATACCATCTATATTCCGGCGGATATTTCTTTTGAACTCAATCGTTTTAAACCGTAATTCATCGTCAGACAGCTCATGATATTGTTGATAATATTCGTTGATCTCATCCACTGTTGGAGAGATACGTTTAATGTCTTTATCATGTTTACTGCCAAATACTTTCGTTATCATATTTTCAAGCATTGTGACTCCTTGAAACTACAAATTTTACTCTGAATTATTAATTAAATATTTTTTTTTAAACTAACAACAAATTCTATCCTGAAAATCATCAGCAAATAAATCTTTTACTTAAACAAAATTAAAAAGATTCACTTTTGCGTGTTTTTCCTTCGATTAAGCCGCGTCCTTTTTTATTCAAACGATCCGACTTGCGTAGTTCTGCGAGCACAGAATCCAGAATGCCGTTAATGAATTTGCTACTTTTCTCGGTACTGTACTTTTTTGAAATTTCAATGGCTTCGTCGATGGACACTTTTGGCGGGATGCTGCGAAAATAGAGAAATTCACAAATAGCCATTCTTAGAATAAGTTTATCCATGATAGCAATTCTCTCGAAATCCCAGTTCAGCGCTTTGATTGTAATCATATCGTCCAGTTCAGTGCCATGTTTGATCGTAGATTTAAACAGCTTTCCTGCAAAAGTTAAAATTTCTTCGGCTTGAACTTCATTGGCTATTACTTCTTTTTTCACTTGCTCGATAGGATTTTTTGAAAATTCATGGGCGTAAAGCGCACAAAGTGCAAGCTCCCGCGCTTTTCTTCTGGAACTCATAATTCTTCTCTAAATTTTATCCACAAAAGTTAACCATCCATAATCGCCATCATTGCCCGATTCGAGAATTTCAAAAAATCTTGTTTGAATTTTTTCTGTTATCGGGCCTCGTTTACCTTCTCCAACAACAATTTTATCAACTGATCTGATGGGTGAAATTTCAGCAGCGGTTCCAGAAAAAAACAGTTCATCAGCAATGTATAACATCTCTCGAGGAATTTCGGTCTCAATGACATTATAATCAAATTCTTGCGCTATTTTAAAAACAGAATCCCTTGTGATTCCTGGCAGAATCGAACTGGAGAGAGGGGGAGTAAAAATTTCTCCATCTCTTATGATAAATATATTTTCACCGCTGCCTTCAGAAACAAGCCCCCGGGAATTCAAAGCAATACCTTCAGCATACCCCTCGGCAAGCGCCTCCATTTTAATTAGCTGCGAGTTCATATAATTCGCGCCGGCTTTTGCCAAAAATGGAAATGTGTTGGGATGCATGCGCTGCCAACTGGATATTTTTACATCAACGCCATTTTGGATCGCATCCTCACCAAGATAACGTCCCCAATCCATAACAGCAATCGCCGTTTCAATGGGGCACTCTGTTGGATCTAAACCTAATTTATGATAACCTCGAAAAACTACAGGTCTTATATAAGCAGACTTTAATTTATTTATTTTGATGACATCAATACATGCTTGAAATATTTCATCTTGCGAAAAGGGAATCTGCATTCGATAAATTTTTGCTGAATCAAAAAAACGCCTGGTATGCTCTTTTAGTCGCAAAATTGCCGGTCCTTGCTGCGTATTATAACATCTTATTCCTTCAAAAATTGAAGTTCCATAATGCACGACGTGCGACATGACATGAATTTTTGCTTCCCACCAATCAATAAACTTGCCATTGTACCAGATTTTACCTTTTTCATCTTTTGGGTTCATGAAAATCTCCCTATTTTCAAATAAATAAATCAATTATAATAATTTTAACTTTATACAATTTTATCTTAAATCTTTTACTCTCAATTGTAATGAGGTATGACCAAAATATGTATTTTCTTCAATAACAAAAACCATATCCAGATTTGACATACCTGGGTCGATTCTATAAATTAATTCCCCAAGATTAAAACCGATTGCATCGAAAATAATTCCATCCTGCTGAACTTTTAATTTCAAATGATTTTTTCCTACAATTGCTGGAGTACCGACAACCTGTAAATTGGTAGATTGAAATATTGGACGCATATTTTTAGGTCCAAATGGAGCAAAAAGTTTCAGCAGTTGTACTAACCTTGGTGAAATTTCACTGAACCGTATTTCGCTGTCAATTTTAAGTTTTGGAATAAGTAATTCTTCTGTTAATTCTTTTTCTGCAATTTCATTAAATCGTTGCTGGAATTCTGGAATTTTATGCTTCTCTATTGTCAGCCCAGCAGCATATTTATGTCCGCCAAATGCGAGTAACAAATCTTCACACTGTTTGATTGCGTTATAAATATCGAAACCAACAATACTCCTTGCTGAACCTTTGCCAACATCCGTATCAACTGATATCATTACTGTTGGACGATAATATTTTTCAACTACTCTTGACGCAACAATGCCAATCACGCCCGAATGCCAACCTTCCTTGGCAAGCACTAAACCAAAATTTTTTGATAAATCATAATTTTCATCAACAATTTGTTGAGCATCCTTAAAAGTCACTTCATCGATTTTTTTCCGCGCTCGATTTGCATTTTCAAGAAGATTGGCAATTTCCCAGGCTTCTTGCCAATCATTGGTAGTTAAAAGCCTAACTGCATCTTCCGCATTACCCATCCTGCCGACTGCGTTTATTCGAGGCGCCAGAACGAAAACTATTTGACCGGTGCCAATAGGTTTATCAGCCATCGATGATACTTTTAACAACGCTTTCAGCCCGGCTTTTTTTGTATTATTGCAGCTTTTTAATCCTTCTTTTACAAATATCCTGTTTTCATCGATCAGAGGAACAATGTCGGCTGTACTGCCAATAGCAACAAGATCCAGGTATTCATGAATTACGCTTTCGTCAACATTTAATGACTTAACGAGAGCCTGACCAAGTTTAAATGCAACACCTACTCCAGCTAATTCCTGGTAGGGATAGTTTGAATCTTTGCACTTGGGGTCTAAAGTCGCACAAGCTTTTGGCAGTTTTGGACCTTCTTCGTGATGATCGCTAATAATGACGTCGATATTAGATTGACGCGCGTACTCTACTTCATCGATGGCAGTGATACCACAGTCCACAGATATGATTAGATCGATACCATTTTTTTTTGCTTCATCAATGCCGGATTTGGCAATTCCATAGCCTTCCTGAACTCGGTGTGGTATATAAAAACTGACGTCGGCGCCAAGTTTTTTTAGCAACAAATAAAGAAGCGAAACCGAAGTTATTCCATCAACATCATAATCGCCATAAATTAATATTTTTTCATTATTTTCCAGAGCATAGCTGATACGCTTAACTGCCTTCTTCATATCTTTCAGGAGAAATGGATCATACAGATCATCCAGTTTCCCTCTAAAAAATAATTTCGCTTTTTCAAATGTATCAATATCACGATTAATAAGGATGCTGGAAATAATAGATGGAACATTTAATTTGTTACCAAAATTTTTAACAACTTCCTGATCAATGTTATTTTGTGAAACCCATTTTAAATTCATTAATGATCCTTTATATTTAAAAAAATATTTTATTGTTTCATTGGAATTTGAATGAACAAAAAAAATAAAATTATCATCAACCTGAAGCAAGCCGTAAGCCGAATCCTGTCGAGGATGATCATTTATCTGGGATCCCGGTCACCCGAGACCTCAAGCAACCTACCCGAGAATCAAACGAAGCGGGCAGCTTCTCTTCTCCTATTTGGTCTTGCTCCGGACGGGGTTTACCATGCTCCCGCCGTTACCGACGGGACGGTGGGCTCTTACCCCACCTTTTCACCCTTACCCCGACACAAAGTGTCGGGACGGTATTTTTTCTGTGGCACTTTCCATGGGTTCACACCCACCTCACGTTATGAGGCGTCCTGCCCAGTGGAGTTCGGACTTTCCTCGTCCCGACATAATATGGTCGGGACGCGATCATCTGTCTTACTTCAGATTGATGAGTCTTTTAATATTATATTGTTAAACCTGGCTGCCCTTTTGTTTGCTTTGCGAAACTAAAATTCGTCCACAAAGCTCACATAGAATGAGTTTATCCATCATCCGCACTTCTAATGCTGTTTGAGCGGGAATAGTCGCAAAACATTCGCTGCATGTATGATTCGTTACTTCGGATAATGCAATACCATTTGTACCATTGCGAATACGATCATAATTAGATAATAATTTTTTATCAATTTGGTTGGAAATTTCTTCACGTTCTTTTTTTAACCTTATTTCCTCAGCCTCTGTTTGCGACATCTTCAATTTCAATTCAGCCTGTTTTACAGTTAGCTCATTTTCTAAATCAGCAACCTGCTTTTCTAATTCTGGAACTTCTTTTTCATAGCTTTCAACTTGATGCGAGAGATCTGACTTCTTCTTTTCATCCTCATCAATTTGATTTTCTATTGTTTCGATCTCAACTGTTATCGCATCATACTCTCTGTTTGTTTTCACAGAATAACTTTTCTCTTGACATTTTAGAAGCTTTTCATAGAATTCTTCAATTTCGCTTTCATTAGCTCGCTTTGCTTTTTGTGCTTTTTCTAATTCATCTTTATTTTTTAATAAATTATCAGTATTGATAGCGAGTTTGTTTTTTAATTTCTGAACTTTTTCAGGCAGATCGCCCTTAACGTTATCCAAATCAATTAATTTTTTATCAATATCTTGCAGCTCTATCAATTTAACAAGATCCATTTTAATTATAGCCTCCTCAAGTAACACAAATTAAAAATTATTAGCCATATTTATAAACAAAAAAAGTGTACCAATTATTGATGGTACACTTTAAAATTTAAGTTCTATCTATAGAACTGAATTTGAACATCTCGGAACATGAAGGCTGGACAATTCTTTGCTTCGTCCCCAGTTTCATAAAAATTTTATTTTTTTCACCGATTAATTTCATAATTGTAAGCACTGTTAAAAAACTATCCATTTGAAAAAATTTAAGCTTTTAATATACGAAATCGAGATATAATATGCAAGCGAAAAAATGTAAACCTTTTTCACCTAATCACGGCGGGTTTGCCTCAAAAATGATGGCAAAACTATCTGCTCAATTTGCCCTCTCTGATTTATTTATTGACATTATTAAAACATTTCTTTTTTGTTTTTTGCAAAAGAATTTTTAATTGAACACTGAAAACACCGAAATTCACCGAATTAATCTTATTATTTTCTAAATGGTTCTTTCAGTGAGATTCAGTGTTTTTCGGTGTTTTATTTTTCGACTCGTCGCCCTAAGGATTTTATCGAATTTAAAATAGCGCTTGACATCTAACCAAAAATTAATTATCTTTAGATGTTAAAGATTTTAAATAAATTAGGCGAATATTTACAAAATGTTTTTTTAACACTATTAAATATAAGGAAGGAGATAAAATGAGATACAGGACCTTCCAATTATGGATGTTGATATTTTTGCTTGGCATTTTAGCCTGTGGCCCAGAATTTATTGACCAGCCAGAACGGATCATTATAAGAACAGATACTCCTGTGCGTTCTGGCCCTGGCATGGAGTACAGCATAATAACAAACATTGAGGCTGGGCGTGAATTATTTTTATTAGAATCAGAAAATGATTGGCACAAAGTTGAACTGCCAGACGGTAAAACAGGCTGGATTTTCAGGGGGATTACTAATAATGTGGCGCGCGAAAAAATAATAACAATACGAGATACAAGAGTGCGAAGGGGACCGGGAGAAGAATACAGCGCCTTTGCAATGGTTAAAAAAGGAAAAACCCTGGACAGCCGTGGTATGCGTGGGAATTGGTTCATAGTCGATTTAACAGACGGAAATAGTGGCTGGATTTCTAAAAAAGACGCAGAAAAAACTTCATACCGAAATCTTACAGTAACAGAGACCGCTAAAATTTATCGCTATCCAAATTCTAATTCATCATTTCTTTTAAACGTAAAACCTGGAACCGAATTGATCCAGCTTGACAAGAAAAACAATTATTATATGGTCAGGCTACCCGGCGGTGACACCGGCTGGATTCACCAAAAATATGTAAATATTATTAAAGAACGTACAATTCTGGTTAAGACCAGGACTTACATTAGAACTGGTCCTGAAATTGGCTATGACACTATTGCTACAGTGGATGTGGGAGCACGGTTAACTTTACTATCACAACGAGAAAATTGGTATGAAATCAGAACACCTCAAGGTGATGTGGGATGGATTCACAAAGATTTTATCTCAACTACTTATAGTAGTAGTTATGGCGGCACGATGATAGAAGAGCAGCCGGTATATGTGTTAACGAACCAGGAATGCAATATCCGACAGGGATACAGTACAACTTATCACGTAATTGAACGCGTTAAAAAAGGTACGCTGCTCCTCAAAATTGGTGAAAAAGATAATTGGCTTCGTATTAAAATGCCCAACGAACGCATCGGCTGGATTCGGGAAGATTTAATTGAATATAGTGTTAGTATTTTACTAACTAATGAAAAATGCAATATCCGCCGTGGATATAGTACTGATTTTAGAAATATTAGAAAAGTTTCACAAGGAACTCCTTTAGTGAAAATTTCTAGCAAAAAAGGTTGGACACGCGTTCACTTAGTAGATGGTGAAATCGGTTGGATAGAAAACAGTTTGTTTACGCCTTTAGACAGCTTATTGTTTGCTAACCAGGATTGTAATGTAAGAAAAGGACCAAGCACAGGGTATGAGATAATTAGTCGTTTAACTTATGGAAATCCCGTAAAATATTGTGGAAAAGATTCAAACTGGTACAAAATAGAACTGCCTAAATCTAAAAAAATGGGATATGTTCGCGATGATTTACTCAATAAAACAGGCAATGAATACTTAACAAATGAACGATGTAATATTAGACAGGGACCGTCAACTGCTTTTCGTTTAATCAGGAATGTTCCCAAAAATACACGTTTGAAAAAATTGGATGAAGATAACGACTGGTATCGTGTAAAATTATCGGACGGTAAGATCGGCTGGATTAAAAATGACCTGGTCTCCCATTCATATTACCCTGTTCCGGGCTACCGATTTAATGGACTGCTACAACAAAACAGCGGAAGTCTCGCGGCTGAAAACTCGTCAGTCCCACAGCCGGCTGATGACACTAACTTTGATTATGAACCCAATGATTTTGGCATTTTTGAAACTCCCGGTAAAAAAGCTGAAACAGTTATTGCTATTAAGTTTAGAACAGACCCTGATCTTAATGCTTCAATAATAACCGAGCTTCCCCCAGGAACATCACTTAAACAAATTGACAAAGCAGGAGAATGGTTTGAAGTTGTAACAACGGAAGGGACTTATGGCTGGGTTCATCAATCCGCTTTTGGAATTCAAGAAACAAAATATTTGTACGTAAAAAATTGGGCTAATATCAGAAAAGGGCCAAGTACAAATTACCAGATTGTGGACAAAGTTTTAAAGGGCGAAGAATTATTGAGATTGGATAAACGTGACAATTGGTACAACGTAAAATTACCGAACGGCAAAAAGGGTTGGATTCGTGATAATTTAGTTATTATACAAAAAATTATGCCGGCGATTGATCCAGATATAAAATCAAAACCTGCTTTTGCAAGGGCAGAAACGATGGTGGAAACTGATATGTACAAAGGTCCTTCTACTGCGTATCCAATAATTAAAAATCTTCCTGCAAAAACAGTTTTCACTGTTATTAGTGAATATGAAGGGTGGAGCGAAATTGAACTATATAATAAACAAACGGGATGGGTGATCAATAAAAAAATCCAGCAAAAATTTCATTCACAAATTATTGCAATTAGAAATGCGGAAGTCCATGCTACAAGCTCATCTCAATCAGATATTATTGGTAACTTAAAAGAAGGACAAACAATTAGACCTTTTGATGAAAAAGAGGGATGGTATCGAATATATTTAACATCAAAGGGCTCCGGTTGGATTTCTGCCAGTGATGTAAAAAAATTAAAATACCCTGCTGTTTATGTAAAAACAAAGACAGCAAACATAAGAGAAATGCCCAATATAAACTCAGGAAAAATTGCGGTTATCAAGGAAGGTGTTGAATTAAATCCAATAGATTATAGTAATGGCTGGTTGTTCGTTAAACTTCCCCGGGGCGACAAAGGGTGGATCAAGCAGACCCCGGTGAATAGACAACAACATCCCTGGATTGTCATTAAAAAAGATGTCGATGTCTATGAAAAACCGACTGCAGGAAGCTTAGTTAAAGGTAAAGTTATAAAAGACGAAAAATTTCTTGCACTGAAAAAAAATGATAACTGGTATAAAATACTCATCAGGGGTAGTAACATTGCCTGGATTTATGCAGGATTTGTAAAAGAGCAGATAAAAGGTACGCAGTTAGTCAAGGATAAAGCAGACCTCAGAATGGGTCCGGGACTTGATTATCGCATCATTGAAACCGTACCCAAATCTGAACAGGCGAAATGGTTGAACGAAAATGGACAGTGGAAACAAATTCAAGTAAGCTCAGGAAATGTTGGTTGGATATTAGACGTTCAAACAAAAAATGTCCCTATGAAAACTGTTGTTGCTAATCGCAATACTCATGCTTATGATAAGCCAGGTTATAACAATACAATGATTGGCAGAATATTAAAAGATAATAAATATACACCTTTAGAAAAGAAAGATAACTGGTACCGTATCCAGCTTTCAGATGGTAAATTTGGTTGGGTTGATGTGGAAGTATTTACTTCCCGCAAAACCCGCACCGTATTTACGCTTGATGTTGCTAATATTTACGAAAAGGCAAGTATAAATTCTAAAGTTCTTCAAAAGTTGGAACCAGCAACTGATCTCGCCATTCTTGACAGCGACGGTGAATTTTATCTGGTGGAACTTAGTAATAGCGGCATTAGAGGATATGTGAAGAAAGAATTAATTTTTGAGTAAAAAAAAAACAACTAAAAACTAAACTCAAGGGAGGTAACATTATGAAACGTTTTCATTTATTCGGGCTAACAGTTGTAAGCTTTTTAATTTTATCAATGCTTATTTTTTCTTTTTGTGAAAAAAAACAAGATTTAAAAGTTACTAAAGAATCGGAACAAACTGTTACTAAAACACCGTCATCGGAAAAAAAATTAAACGAACAAGCTGAGACGGAAGAGAATTTTGATAAGTTATTAAAATCAGTTATTGAAAAACAAAAAAAGTTGGAAGCAGGAAAAAATGATTTTGATAAAAAATTGGCGGAATTAGAGGCACAACTAAATGAAGTAGAGTCTCAACTACAAAAAAATGAATTAAAATTTAACAAATTCAGGTGGATAACTTACATTATTTTTATTATCGGTTTAGTCTGCATAATCACTGGTTTGCTAATGCTTATCTTTCGAAGAAGACCTAAAAAAACAACTCCTGCTCCTGAAGTAATAGCTGAAGAAAAAGTAAACGACAAAAAATCAAAAAAACCAGAGACTGATAAAACAAAGACTGAAACACAATCGAAAAATAAATAATTTTTAGTAATTTCGGGCAGACACTATTTAATCACATTTTTGCAATGCTGGAAAATTGTAATGGCAGCAACGTCACAATTAATTTCTTTGATAGAATCAAACAGTTTAACTATCGAAGAATATTCTATATTAACAAGGCGATATTTCCAGAAAGAATATAATGAATTTATTACTTTTGTCATCCAGGAACTTGATATTGATTATGAATCACGAGTTTTAGATATTGGCTGTGGACCGGGCTGGGTCAGCCTTGAGTTAGGTCGGCGCTTGCCCGATTCTAAAATCATTGGATTTGACTTCAATGAAAACATTATTCAAGTCGCTAACCAAAACAAGAGATTGGAAAAACTCGATAATGTAGAATTCGTTTCGACAAATCAAAATAATCTGGAGCAATTTACCGATCGCTTTTTTGATGCAGTCATCTCCTTTAATGTATTGCATTTTCTGGATAATCAAAAAAAAATTTTAAATGAAATAAATCGTGTTCTGAAAAAAAAAGGCAGGTACGCAATTGCTGATAATAGAAGCGATTTGAAAATATTAGCAAAAGCAGCTATCTGGTTCAACGCAAGAACTATGCCCAAAAATTTCAGATTATTTTGGAAGGAATCTTTTCGCACAAGCCATTCTCTGACTGAATTAGTTAACTTACTGTTAAAAACAAAATTGAAGGACTGGAAAATCAGAAGCAGTCTGTTTGATTTTTTAATTTATAAAATGTAGGGCAAAATGGTATCTTGCTTAAGTTTTTTTTGTTTTAAAATTTGGCAAGATACCATCTTGCCCTACGATTTAGAAAAAAATGGTAATAAAAAACCTTAAACTCAAAAACTATCGCCGTTTTAAAAATGCTGATCTCGAATTGCCGGAAAACATCATCGGAATAACTGGCAAGAACGGCGCGGGTAAAACAACGATCGTTGAAGCAATCGGTTGGTGTCTTTACGGTAATCGCATTAAGCGTACTGACAAGCAGGATATTCGGTCACAATTTTGTGCTCCAGCGGAAGAATGCGCTGTGGAGATGATTTTTAACTGCGGTGAAAATGAATACCGTATCGCCAGACGATTGAGGGGAAAGGCAGCTAATGTTGAAGCGGCAATCTATCTGAACGCAAATGAGGAACCAGAGGCTGTTCAGGAACGGGGAGTTAATGAATATGTGGAAAAGCTGCTAAACCTGGATTATCGATCCTTTTTCATTTCCGTTTTCGCCAAGCAGAGAGACCTTGCCGCACTATCGGCGCTTCAACCTGAAGAACGGAGGAAAAGTATCGCCAGGTTAATCAATATTGAAGCTATTGACCGGGCGCGAATACAAATCAGATCAGATAGAAAAAGCAAGCAGGATGTGCGCACCGGAATTGAATCGGGTCTTAAAGATGAAAAAAATTTAAAGGCACAAAAAAAACAATTGAGACTTGAACTTGACACAGCTACTCAGTCAAAAAAAGAATTAGCAGACCGGTTAAATCAAATTCTAAAAAAATACGAACAGTTCAAGGGAGAATTTGAAAAACTCAACAAATTAAGGGATGAATACCATCAAGTTCAGGCACGAATTGAAAAATGGAACACACTATTAAATGATTCTGAAAAAAGAAAGAAAAAACTCATCGAGCAAATCGAAATAATCAAACAGACTAAACAGGAGCTTGACCAGTTAAAACCCCAATTAAAAAATTACAAAAAAGTTCAAATAGAAAAAGAAAAACTGGACAAAGCAAGCAGCCGATTTTATCAGCAACAGGCAATGCTGGATGAAAAAAATCGCTTAATTAAACGCATAGCTCGGGAACATTTTAATCTAACAAAATTGAGTGAGGAATTAAAGGGGTTCGAAGGAATAGATGAAAAAGTTGTGGATCAAAACAATACGATCAACCAGTTGGAAAAAGAGCGCGAACAGTTACGACAGGAGCTATCAAAAACTGAAGGTTTGCTCGCCAATATCACAATTAAAGGTAAAGAGCTTAAAAATAAAAAAGAAAATATCGAAAAACTGGGACAGGAAAGTCCGTGCCCGGTTTGCACCCGTCCACTGAAAGACCATTACGATTCGGTAGTATCTCACTTTGAAGAAGAATTGACCGAGTTAAGGCATAAATATGCCGGGTTAGATCAAAACAAAAAAGAATTTGAAACAAAAATCCAACAGGCTGACGAACAATTGAAGGAAACCGGAAAAATTAGGGATGGAATTTTACAGGCGCAAGAACAATTTAAAGAGCGGAAAAAACAATTAAAGCAAATACAGGATACTCATGAAGAATTAGAAAAGAATTTAAAAGAATTAAAAGAGAAGATTGGCAAACTCGGAAAAATCGAATACGACGAAAAACAACATCGAAAATATAAGAAAAAATTTAAGGAATTAACTGAGATTAGAGAGAAAGTACTGAAATACGAAGAAAATGTCAAACGGCTGCCCGAAGAAGAGAAGGAATTGGATCAAATTAAAAATACATTAAAAGAATTAGAACTGGAAATAAAAAAAGAAACAGAGCAGTTAGAGAAAATAAATTATGATGAACATAAATATTTGCTGCTAAAAAAAGATATGGAAGATCAGCAGCATCAGGGAGATTTGAAAAAAGAAGAAATTCATAAAACCGAGCAAAAAATTATTTCAATTCAAAAAGATAAAGAACGGGCGGCAGATGAACTGAAAAACAATAAAAAAATGCAGCAGCAAATAACACAAATAAAGGACGAAATTTTTTACTTAGATGCGTTAGATCAGCATTTTGGTATTTTCCGACAGGAGTTAGCTGGCAGGATTCGCCCCTTAATTGCCAGCCGAGCATCGGAACTTTTGAATTTGACAACCCAGGGAAGATACTCAATTATGGAATTAGATGAAGATTACAATATTTTTATTTACGACCAAACGACAGAATTCCCGCTGGCTCGTTTTTCCGGCGGTGAGCAGGACCTGGCTAATTTATGTCTGCGAATTGCCATCAGCCAGGTAGTGGCAGAACGCTCGGGAAGATCGCAAATTAATTTTATTGTGTTGGACGAAATTTTTGGATCACAGGACGAGCAGCGAAAAGAATTAATTTTATCAGCGCTGCAACATCTCTCATCTCAATTTAGGCAAATTTTTATTATCACACATATCGAAGGAATTAAAGATTCTTTGCCGGTGGTCATTTCAGTGGAAGAACAAACGACTTGGGAGAGTAAAGCAATTTTGATGTGAAATCTTCAGAAAAATATTAAGTAGTGTTTGATCGAAAACCCCATAATTGCAGATAAAATAATAATTAAGTTGCTCCCATTTCAGATGAAAAAGTTTATTTTTTTCAATATTTCTCTTGGAAAATTCAGAAAAAATCCTTA
>Ga0075123_10000040_pt1 | contig 59230 bp, 82 predicted proteins | sample AntAceMetag02UKX_FD_69808 | JGI IMG/M metagenome (GOLD analysis project Ga0075123, IMG submission 69808) | Saline lake microbial communities from Ace Lake, Antarctica - Antarctic Ace Lake Metagenome 02UKX | ecosystem: Environmental > Aquatic > Non-marine Saline and Alkaline > Saline | place... | reverse complement strand
GCGTCGGTGTCCGTGACAATGGACGACAGGTCCAGATCATGCCAGGCGTCGTCCTTGGTGAAAGCAGCGGCCTCGTAGTCAAAGGCTGAGGATATCCGCTCTACATACTCCAGCCCGACAGCACTTGGGGCTGGGTCTAGGATGTCAGGAAGCTCTCGTCTGAGCTTCGCTACTTCTACTGAATGCTTCATAGCTTTTTACCTTTCTCAGAGGTTCCAAAGCGCCTGAAGTTATTTTACCCAATCATCGGAGGGTTGCCGAGGCCGTCGATCTTCACATCCAAAGCAGAGAGTGCAGCGAGGGCGGTAGTGACGTCGACCGCCAGGCTGTCAATCTTCCCATCCGATACTCCGACCGCCGTGTTGATGGCGTCGACTGCTGCCTGAACTGCGTCGACTGCTGTCTGGACATCTCCAACCAGGTCGAAGATTCCGTGCGAACCCCACTCCGGCTTACCAAAGTGCTTCACGGCCTTGCCGCCTTGGTCGTCAGAGATCTCTGCAAACCAACCAGGAGCGTCGGCGTTGAAGGTCTTGTAGTATCGGCCGGTGGTACCGATCGGCGTAGCAGCGCCGGACTGTGCGACGTCCAGTGACTTGTCTGCCTTGTACACATCGACTTGCACTGTGGCGCCGGGAGCTGCATTCGGAGCCTGATAGAGAACTTCAAATGTCTTCGCCATGTCTTCCTCCTAGAACATCTTGCAGGCCTTACCACCTGCGGAATCATTAATTAGTACGTACCATGTATCTGGTGTCGTCAACGTCCAGATCTTGACGTATCTTCCAGTCAAATCTACCTCCTCGGCAGTGCCGGATTCGTAGATTGTATGGTCTGGTCTTCGTAGTTCATAGCTCACTGTCAGGCCCGACGCTGCACTTGCCGGCTGGTAAACAAAGCCCCGTTTCACTGTTAGGGCACTAGATGAACTCCCATCAAGTAGATCGGCAAGGTCGTTCCGTAGGAGAGCTATCTCCTTGGACGCCTTCACTAGTCATCCTCGTTCCCCGGTTCATTTTCAACTCCAGTTCCTTCACCTGGTTCCGGTGCTTCTCCTTCGATCTCGATCATTTCAGCCTCAAATTCCATCTCGGTCAAGTCCTTCTCCTGAAGGATGCGATGAATAGAGCGCTTGGACAGGGGAGCACCAAGGCTCTTAGCCGTCATGTACTGTACCAAGGTCTGCCCGTCAAGTTGGTCATCAGCGAAGTCCCTATTGGCCTCAACTATGACCTCCTCAGGGTTGGCACCAATCCAGGTAGCGATTGTCCGCAGTATGCTCTGGAGCCCTTCGGCCCCGGACTGGGCGATCTGGTTGAGAGATGCAGTGCGAGCGCTTACTCGAATTCGCAGCGCGTCTCCTGATTCAGCTTCCCCTCCGCGTGAGTCTAGCAGCTTGCCGCCTATTTCAGCGGCCTCAGCTCGGTCGTTCTCCAAGGACTTACGCATCTCTGGTAGGCCCTTGCTCTGGACACCAACATACTTGGCGTCGCCATTGATAGGCAGATTCACCACAGCGCCGGCACCAATGCGGGGATTATCACCATCTCCACCCATCAGGACCAGGGTGTCTTGGCCTTGCATGAAGATCGCCTGTCTGTAGTCAGCCTCGCCTCGGTAGACGGTCATTGCCAGTTGGGACAAGCCCAGGAGAGGAGGGTCGTCCGGATCGGCGACGATATCCTTGCTGTTGATGACCACGAACGGGAGCTTAGACAGGGTCGTACCACCGATAGACGGTACGATCATGGCGTTCTCGTCGAATTCCATGGTGCCGTCTTCCCTGTAGACACCCATCTGGTACGTGCCCTCAGCCGCGTTCTCTTGCAACTCACCAAGGACCAGGAGCCGATACTTCTTGACCTGCTTCCAGTCGAAGTTGTTGACCCGTTCAAACTCACTCTCATCCAGGACCACCATATTGAGCACCTGGTATACGAGCTCCTCACGCTTCCCGTCGTCCCAGTTGATAATGTCCTGGGCCTTATAGATAGCGATATACGGCATGGTCCCAATGGTGCTGTCGTTAGCTACGTCAGCCAATAGGCCAAGGCGACCAGCTACCAGTTGGTGTTCATTGATCCTACGAAGGAGCATCTGTAGCGATTCGCCCTTCACAGTCGCATTCTCGCGGAGGGCTTCCATCTGGGCAGGTAGCTCGATGGTGGCTGGCTTGGCATGCATGATACCTAGCAGCGCCTCTACGGCCTGCGATACAAAGCTGGGGAACCTGGCCCGTGTCTTGTATCCCTTGTAGTGGGTCTCCCCATCTTGCCCTGCCCTGAGGCCGTCCTCGATCTGGCCAGGTGTGGCAGGCAGGTAGAGTAGATGCTTCTCCTTGACCCTACGCTCACCAGCGTAGGAGTCCGACATCTGTATCCAGTCGGCCAGGTATTCAGCGTAGAGTGGATGGGTAGTAGAGATACTCATGTGCTCTCCTTATGATGGGACGCCTCTGGCTCGGGACGATTTCGGCCGCCAGCCTGAGAACATGACGCGATATCTGGCTTCGTCGGCAATGTGGTCCTCGGTTGAGGTATCCACATCGTCGGGGTCTTTGTCGAGATCTCGTGGTAGCACTGGCACAGTACGAATGAACTGCCGGCATGTGCTGAATATGAAGAGCCCAGGAAATTCGCGTGGGCCAGCCTCGCCGGGATTCGCAGCGAGGAGTCGTTGTCGCATCAGCTCCCAACCGGCCTTTCGGGTGCCGGGACGTTTGTCCGCCCTGACGAAGCGAATTCTCCGCTTCTCTCCCTCCACGAACATAGGAGCCATCATGTTTGATGCAATACATACGCCGTTCTCGTCGTTGAAGATACTTCCGTCGGCTGGACCAGCCTTACAACGGTCGTAGATACCCAAGGCCAGTTCACGCTCAATTATACCCTTAGCGATGTCCTTGTCAATCATACGGACACCCTCGTTCGGCTCACCGTTCCAGCCGTACCACTCACCGATCCGGAATAGATCGCCCTTGACGGTGGAGCATATACGACCATCGGCGAGCCGTAGGTCGGAGCCATCGCTCTCGGCCCACCACCCCACGGCGAACGGCGCTGAGGAACCCCAGTCGAAGGACCGGTCTATCCGCCAGCTGCTAGGGATATCGAAGGGTGGGACAACATGGCGAGTGGCATCCCACAGGTCATCAAACATCCCACCTGCGACGATGTCCCAACTACCATGTAGCCAGGCAGCCAGTTGAGCCTTGTTGCCCCTGGCGGAGGCAATGATCTTACCCTTGTAGTTCGGGTCGGCGGTAAGTAGGATCTGGTTCTCATCAAGGCAGCCATGTATAGCCATACGCGCTGGGATGATCTCCCCTTCGTCGCCCCTCTCCTCTATCAGGGAGCCGAGTATCTCGCCAGGTGGTACAGGCAAGTCATACCGCATCTTGACCCAGTTGTGTCCCGGTCCGTATGGGTTGGTGCTCGCACGTATCTTTCGCGGCATCCCCGGCCTTGACGCTCGGCAGCAGGAGAACATCTTGAGGAAGAACTTAGGATCGGCCCAGGTGGTAAGTTCCTCGAAGCACAGCCACGGCCACTCCTTACCGTGATAGTTCCAGTAGTCACTCTCCCTCATGCCATAGGAGAACGTAAGAGTCTCGCCAGTGGGCCAGGTCCATATATGAGCCGAGGCGTTGTATTTGATCCCAGGGAAGATGAGAGGGAACCATTTGTTTGACTTGACTATGACGTCGGACAGCTGCGGGAATGTCTGGCGGAATAGGATGCCGCGCCACTCAGCGCCGAAGCCTTGGCCGGTAGTTTGAGCGAAGTCCATCAGGAGAGCGTCGGTCTTACCAGGTCCGCGCGTGCCCTCGTATAGGACCTCCTCAACTGGACACTGTAGGAATAGGACCTGACTACCTGGTTGAGGACACCATGTGGCTTCCGTCTCCGTACCGTGCTCGTCAAGAACGTAGGGCTTCAGCTGTCCCTCGGTCGTACGCCAGTCTATAAGGGCTGTACTCATCTTGGTATCTCTCTTATTGCTCTGTTACGGCGTGTACCAGGTGGTTTCCGAGTGTACCAGCTGGTAGACCGACGTTTTCAAGGTGTTACGTAGTGTACCAGGTGGGCGCTGTGTTGTACCTCGCTGCATTGTCTGCAAATGTGGTGTACCAGTTTGGTACCAGCTGGTATCCCAGCCGAGCAACGGCGAGCAACGGCGAACAAGATCGAACACATTGGCTTACTCGGGGACTACCTTCGAAGGAATAGCCTTACGCTTACGGAGCTCTTCCATATAGGCCTCTGGGTCCGTCACAGGCGCTGTGGGGATGAGGAGGACGCCACCGGTGACGTTGTGGTCCACTTGGGACTTGTCGCGGTACTCGGGACAGTGTCGTTTGGCCTGGAGCTCCAGGAGGCGGTCGCTGTACTTCTGCACGTGGCCTATACACTCTCCCTGGTAGTAGACCGGCTCCTCCCATCCATCAACGGCTCGATCATGGATGACATGGGAGATCTTCTCGCGGTAGAATTCGTGAGCCATCTCGACCAACTCCTCCATCTCCGAATACTCCTTCCGGAGCTTGTAGAACTGGGGATAGCTGAGGCCGTGGGCATGGCACGCGCGGTACATGACGCCTGTGTTACAGATCTCGTTCAGGACGTCGGAGAAGGCCCTCGCAGTCCACTTCTTGAAGGTGCCATACTTCCGGCTGACCCAAGCAGCCTTCGGGACCAAGGCCGAAACGGACTTGGCGTCAAAAGGCTCAAGTTTTGTCGTCGGCGTTGTTACGATTGTAATTGGCGACTCATTCATACTCCTAGTATAGTCAATCTATGGCCCAGTGGCAAACTGCTGGAGTCTGAGGTGATGGAACAGCGGACGCTGTCGGGCGGTCCAGAGCCCAGGTAGCAGATGATCCGACTGGCAACGACCGATAACCTGCGACTCTACCTTGTCTATTCAAGGTTTCAAGGTAGAGTCAAGGTAGAGTCGCACATAAGTCCCTCCAGGATAATGAGTTACTCTACCTACTCTACCTACTCTACCTTAAATAGAGAGTATAAGGTACAGGAGCCAGCCCCAGAGTCGCTGACCGCTTCTGGGCCTCCAGCTGGAGAATGTGGGTTGAAGGTAGAGTCAGTAGAGTACGTAGAGTCTGCTCACTCCATTACTAGACTTACGCGCGACTCTACCTCGACTCTACTCACCAAGGTAGAGTCGCGCCGGACGTATACTGTAGGGACTGTAGGGATCGTACCACTTCCAACGTGATAGTAGGGATAATAACGGTTAATCCGTCTACAACGTCTCGACCATCTATACTGTTTAACGATTGTAGCGATTAGAGTATCTATGTAGAATAAAAGCCCTGCGGGCTCGGTTCCGCAGGGCCTGGTAGCCTCAGAACTGCATGCTATGCTGAGGCGAAGCGAAGCTATGTTTTGGCCACTTTCACTGCCATCCGAGTGTCGGTGTCCATGATATGTCCCATCGCGGCCTTCAATTCCTTGCCCGCCGCGTCATCCGTCACGCCTCCTTGCCCGTCGTCGACCTGATGCTGATCAAAGAACAGCTGAGCGCCCTTTACCAACTGGCAGAACTGTCGTTCTTTGACTCCGACCTCGATACCGGCTTGAGCCATCGCTCCTTCCAACTCCGCAGGAGTGAAGTCGCCCTTACGCTTTTTCAGAAGTCCTACAAATCCGCCAAGGGATCCCATCCCGATCATGCCGAGGCCCAGGGTGAGGAGGCCCTTCTCTCCGAAGAGGAGGCCCTCACGAGCCAGTGCTATCTTGGTGTTACGAGACGTGATCTGCCCCAACTGCCGCGCGTCTACCGTGTTCTTATCGAGGGCCTGGTGCAGCGTGAAGTCGTTCAGCTCATAGGCGTTGGCCACTGCGGCCTCGAGCTTGACAGCTTTTTCAAGATTGGCGTAGCCGCCATAGTCGTTCGGGTCAATGACCCCGGCCTCCGCCGCATAGTCGACCGCACGAGGGTCGACGACTGCCGGCGTCACCTTCCGCGAAATAGCACAGCCTGCCACTCCTGCGGCAACGCACAGGACAGCGATCAGGCACAAAAGGAATCGTTTCATGCTGCATCTCCTAACTGAACTCGATTATTGCCGGTTGAGGGTATCGAACCCACTAGGCCCGTTTCCGAAACCAGATTTACAGTCTGGGCTGCCTCCTTAGCAGTCTACACCGGCTTGCCTCCAATATTGTATACTCCGGACCACCGTGTCACGTTCCACTTCAACTGCACCGAGCCGAATGGCCTCCAGGCGCTTGCTCTTTGTAAGGTCGTAGTGAGGAAGGTGCCGAGGCTTATGCTGGAACCAGGACCGCTTCAGCCCCCAACTTTAGTGCGAAGAGGTGCAGCGAATCCAGATCACCGTCCGTGAACATGTGGCAGGCGTTCTTCCATCTCCACCCTCCCGTCGCGAGGCACGGATGTAGTGCGTCGACCATGATCATGCGTGTTCCTCCCTATGCATCTGACAGATGTAGTCGTACGAAAATGAGCCACCATATGACTTGTGGGACAGCCCACACCTCTCAGCTACTTTGTCCTGTGCCGCCTTTGATAGGGAAAACCACCAGATGGCCTCCTCTAGTATGCCGTGCTCTTTGAAGTTCCACACCACCTCCCATTGAGGAAAGAGTCCTGTGAGGAACCGGTGAGCACCACAGCGCCGGCAGAACCGTTCAGATTTGCAGGTATAGATCCAGCGGTGCCGCCAACACCGCATCATATCTCGTTACTCCACTGCCTACCGTTGCATCTCCTAAGATTCGCCCTGACCGTTGACCAACCGAGGGCGGCAATCGGACAGATCATGTAGAGATCTCCCGGCTCCTCAGCCAGCTTATTCCGCACCCACGTGAGTGCCTCGTACTTGTTCTTGAAGGTGTCGACATATTCCGGGACAAACTCCTTGTGGTAGCTGTTCCGCATCACAATGACCTGCCCGGCCTTCGGTTTCTTTGGTACCTTCATCACAGCCACCTCCGCACTCTGCGAATAGCGAACCACCCAGCAATCAGGCCCCCACAGATACAGGCCGTCGGACGGAGGCCTATAGCAAGTAAGGCCATCGCCAATAGCGTTAGGACGGCAATACCAGCAGCCACCGCGACCATCCCAAGTATGTCTCTCATAGAAATTCCCCTTGAGCCAACCATCTCTTATGAACCCACGACTCTATGAGTCCGGCGCCATTGCACCACTTGCACGTATCGTCCAGCGCCGGAGCATCATCAATGATCCCATCCCCTCCGCACTCTGGGCATCGGACTCCATAGAGGCGGAGCATCGTCCTACTGAACGACTCCCGGTCTACCTTACGGGGCGTGTCGCCCTTGCCGGCGTCACTCATTCCATCGACAGCGCGTCAATACACGCCACCCCAACCGCTATATCAAGCAACTCCCTCCGCACCGCGTCGGTATCGTTGGCGTGGACCTCGTCCTTCAGCTCACGAAATTCTTCATCAAGAACGCCGACGACTTCATGTGTGGAGACAAAGGAGCCAGTGCCGTGCTTCATCATAGCTATTTCCAGTTCCGTCGCCAGCGCCGCACTTCGATAGTTCTGCTTGACCTTCACCCTCTCCATACCCACCTCCAGAATTCTTGCCACCGCGTTCGCGGAGCCCATTCACTACCCATAGACATCCCACAGCACCAGCAATGCGGCCATGGGATACCGCGATAGCGACAGTTTCTACATGATCTCTCACTCATAGTCCCGCACCGCTATGCCCTGCCCGAACTGAGGGACGCCAGAGTCGAACGTGTCCCAGTACTTGACGGTCAGGGGCTTACCTATCAGGTCAGCACGATTGTCCCAGTAGTCCTTCCTACGAGCGAACGTGCCCATCGGTCGAACATCAAAGGTCTCGTCCGAGTTAGGCATTTTGCAGATGAAGACCGCTGTGCCGGCGTCCTTACCTGTGGCCTCTTTGACACCAACGATCTCGAATTCTGCATCAAGGTGCTTCTTATACTTCTGCAGCGCCCGACCACTGCTCCCATGTCTGTAGACGGCGTTCCTCTCACGAACAATGGCGCCTTCATAGCCGCTTCCGATCCAAGTGTTGAGCCAGTGGTCTACTGACTCGGCATGATTCACCGTGAAACAGGTCGAGAGGATCATATGCTTTCGCAGTTCCACTGAGAGCCCAGGATACCAGCAGTTGAGGTTGTCCCATCGCGACCAGAACGGCACCTCCGGATTGTCCCGCATGTCTACGTCATAGATGGCGTAGTAGAGCAGGGGGCTGTGCTCGTTTTCCTTCTTGACGGCTGACTCGGTTTGCTGAAACGAGAAGCCGCGCGGCAGGAGAAGCTCACCGTCTAGGACCCAGCCCTCAGGGAGCTTTGGTACGAATGCGTGGAGCATCGTCTGGACGTGTGGCTTGGCCGCACGAGGTGTTCTGGTGTAGGCTTCGACGCCATCCCACTCTATACGGATACCGTTGAACTTCGGCTGCACCAATGCGGGGAAGGTAGTCCGGTCCGCCCGATAGGGCTTGGCCGCCATCGGTTTGAGCCATTTGGCTTTCATAGGTACATCCCCCAAAGAGCCACAGCACCAAGGATCAGGGCCCCGATGATCACAGCGGCCATGAAGCGATAGCCTAAGCAGTCCTCCCTCGGCTCGTAGTTGTCCTCGAAGCCTTGGAGGCAGGTGCGGCACGGTTCCAGATTGAAAGGTGCCATGCCATACCGACACGTCTCGCAGGTTGTTGCTTGGTTAGCCATCAATCCATTCTTCAATAGAATAGAGTATCGTACTGATCAGGGCGAATGCTGCTGTAACACCCATCGCCCACAGAGCCACCGGCCAGGTCACCACCACGCCTATGAGACCAAGAAACACTATGGCTGCGAGGGCATAGATCTGGAGGCAGTTGGAGAACATCCGGAAGAAGCGTCTCATAGGATTTCTACTACCAGACGCTTCAGTTCATCCGTGGTCTCGGTCAACCGGCGCTGGTCACCCATACTCTCGGGGTTCTCACCGGCGTCGTGGCTGGCCGAGATGAGGTCCGCTATGGCGTCAACCAGCAGCGTGGCCTTCTCTTCCTTGACGGTGGTATCTTCCTCTTCATCCTTGCAGGCAGGGCACAAAGGACCGTCGTCTATATTGACCAGGCCCACTCCGCATCCTTCGCATCTCATATCGATCGCCATGATACACCCTTTCGCTTGAGCACCGTTGCTCTACCTAAAGTATAAGGTCAAACCGGCAGAAGCAAAAACGCCTATCCCTGATTCTTGATAATCTTCTTCATGTCCTTCAGCTCGACCCGCATGTTCTTCAGCGTGTAGGCCGCGTTCTTGGCTACTACCTGAACGGCGGCAGCGGAGACGTCCCAAGCCTTCATACGGCTGACCAGGTTCTCGCGGATACGGTCCCAGCAGGCACCCTTATAGATGCTGGTGTCCATGATGCTGCCGTTGTCGCTCATCATCCTACTGAAGAGAATGCCATCAGTCAGGCCGTAGTGCTTCACCAAACGGGCCAGGACCAACATACGGTCGCCAACACAGTCGAGGAGCTCCGTGCGATTCAGGTCGTAGTTACACTTGATCGCTAGGAAATTGCAGCCAACGCGCTCAGGATCAACGGTCACGTCCGCGTCGCACCATACTTCCCAGTGGTCGAAGGGCTTGGTGTTTTCCCAAAAGCCGTCACTGATCTGTCCGCAAAGCTCTTCTTCCCACAGCGCGACCTGAATTTCGTTTCTGAAGGCTATCGTATTCATGGTTTCACCCCTTACTTAGTAGAGTTTTCTTCTCTACATTAAGTATAAGCTATCGACGAGGGAACCAAAATACTATTCAGATAAATCCGTCAATTCCGTATCAAGGCTGCTGGCCAGGCGCTTGGTGTCCTCAGCAAAGCACTCCAACACTCCAACCATAAGGCGAAGGTATTTGTTCTGAAGCTGCTGACCCTTCGGCCCTACTCCTTGCATCGTATTAGCACGCATGAACTGTGCGGCCAGCTTGTTCGCCGCTGCAAGGTACTCGTTGTTGGTGCCGCTGTATTGTAGGGCCAGAATCTCATGCTGCTGGAGCGCCTCAACATGCTCCGGCTCCAAGGTATCATCTGTGCTCATTGAATTTCCTCCCAAGGGATGCGATTGCCTCTTCCGCCCTCTGGGCTTGAGACAACATATATTTGCCAGCAGAAGACTCAGCACCAACAATTTCGGCGATACGGCGATAATCGCCGGCACGCTGAAGAAGAATTGGCCCAGTAAGGCCCAGAAGCACACCATAGTCCCTCTCCAATGGATCATTTGAAGCCAAGGAGTTTCTCCTCGATCGAGCGACGCACCTGCCGCGTGATCTCCGGCGTAATCTTGGCATCTACCACCGTTGCGATATTCTCACGGGTGGTCAGCTCACCAAAGACCTCAGTTACGGTGTCCCGGATGGTAGTGCGCATCGCGTCGTCAATGATCTCCGTCGCCTGCTTCCTGATGGCATCAACGTACTCCGCCCTGAGCACGTTCCGATGGGGATAGTGAGTGCTCCTCTCGCAGAACACTTGGTCACCGGCAACATGGGCCAAGGCCACAGCCCTTGCCTCCAGCGCCGGCATAACGTGCTTCCGTTCGTACTCGATCAGGACCGACTTCCGTATCTCTACGGCCATCGCATCGTCAGGGCCCTCACCCAGCAGGCGCTCCATCGCGGCCAGGCTGTTGATCTGTAGTTTCGTACTCATACCTTCCTCCGGTTCTGGCTTAGTTCTTTCATGAACATCTTACGAATGGCTGCCTGGGTCCGCGTTCGTAGGATGAAGTAAAAGAGCCTCTCCACATGACTCCGGATCAAGGTCCGCCGCATCATGTACTCGCGGACCTCGATTCGCAGATACATCAATTCTCGGTCAGTCCACTTCATATGTCGTAGCCTTTCGCTTGCTCACTCGTGCAGTCATCGTCCTGGCGAGCGTGGTTCTTCGCCAACTTGGCATGGTAGATACGGTACACATCCTCCGGCCCCATGCCCAGGGTCTGGCATAGACTTATCCAGAAGAACAGGAGGTCAATAACCTCAACCTTGGCGTGCTCAAGATCGGAGATTTCGTACTGGCGCCCCTCACGCGCCTCAGCATACCAATGCTTCCAGTAGGTGCAGTCGCGGAGCTCGCAGAGTTCACTCTGCATCGCAGTCGCAAAGGCGTTGGTCCAGTGGCCAGCGAATAAGAGGTCGATCTTCCCTGGTTCTGAGAATACTTCCTCCACGTCAAAACCGGCTCTCTTGTTCAACTTGGCCTGCTCAGCAAACAGCAGATCAAGGCGGTCACGGCCGATGTGCCTCGGCCATTCTGCCGGACCCTTCACCATATTCGGGACACCGCAATCAACTCGCCCCTGAGGAATACCTCGGTGTCCGTGGGTAGGTTCATAGGATCGACAATACTGTACATACTCCCTCGTTCCGCTACAGGTGCCGCCAGCGCCATTACCTTTGAACTTGACGCAGTTGAGGCACACGCGGTCGCCGGTGTCAGCGTCTCGGAAGAGGTGGCAACTTGGAACGACAACGTCCAAACCTTTCTCCGGATGCTCACAGCTTCCGTAGCGTTTACATAGGCCACAGATTCGAATGCTCATACGACTTCCTTTCTTAGCATGAAGGCGTCGGCCAGCTCAAGGAGGTAGTGCTGAAACTCCTTGCTGTGGTCCATCGCTCCAGACAGGTGGTGGGCGATTTCTTCGATGCAGGCCCTTCGCTCCTGTGCGGAGCCGACATAGTCGATGTTGATGTAGCAAATGCCCTTGCGATACTCACCGAAGACGGCCTCGGCTTTGCCAGGCCGCTGACGGAACATCATATGCCCCGGCTTGGCCTTACCCTGCGTCATTCCGGCGCCAGAGAATAAGTCCCACACCTGGCCGAACACTGCCCTCTCCCCATCGTCCGGTTCGCGGAGCTCTTCGTAGGCCTGCTGCTCCTCCGTGAGGATCTGACTCATAAACGGTACTCCGGCTGCCTTCAGCAACGACCGGAGGCCGTCATGCTCTACGATAACTGGCTTTCTACCAAGATCATTCAGCCGGTCATAGTAGAATTTGTCGTTCGTACACATGACCGCGTTGTTCCCGAACAAGGCCGAGAAGGCCTCCCGCCACGCCTCACCTTCTGACACGGTGGTATAGTGGCTGCAGGCTGCAAGACACTTCTCCTCGTAGCACTTTGCACGATCCGAGAAGTGGGGTCTGTCGGACTCCTCATCTGGTAGGCAGCAGTCACCATCGGAGGGTGCATCTTTATCAATCAGCATGCGGGCAATCAACACCTTGGCCTCTTCTACGCCAAAGGCGGACACCACACGGGCTATCTTGCTATTGACGTCATACCAATCGGCCGACCTAGACTCATTCAGCTTGAGGTCGCCGATCTCGTAGTCATAGAGGGACGGCACAGTGCTTTCCTGAATCCAGACGCCACGGTGAAAGACTTGCAGCCCTGGGTGGTTGGCCTTCTTCGCGAGGATGCGGGCCCGGTACACCGGCCGCACGGTGGCCACGTCAGACAGGAGTAGGAGCCGATCATGGATCTTCGTGTAGGCCTCCAGGATCTTCGGTGTGACAGGGATGTATACTCGGGTCGCCCCTGGTACACCTTCCAGAGTCGACGATGTCACGTCGTGATGGAGATCATCCACGCCCGACTCATCCAAGGCATTACAGATGATCTCGCGGAATATCATCCACGCATCGTTCCAGTCGGCCTTACCGAAGTCAGGATGCATCCCCATCCCGTGCCATTTCCACGCCTCCCAGTCTCCTCTGGGCTGAGACAGGTGGAAGCAGATCTCCTGCTGGTCGTCCCGTTCAAGCACCTTGAAGTCGATTCGCAGGTCTCCGGAGAATATGACCGGCAACTGCTCCAGCCGCGCCAGGAGAGCGATGCTTTCCTTGAGGCCTGTACCAAACTGCCCGATCTGGTCCGCGTTCTTGTTCGAGAGGCCCAGAAGGCGCATGCCCCATAGAGGTAGCTCACCCTTGTTCTGTATTAGGATGTTGCTCATACCCACAACTCCTTCATCGCGTTCCAGACCACGGCCCGTTCGGGCTTATCAAACACGCTGTTGGCCAGAGTCGTCGTGAGTGCGTGCTTGTAGCCAAGTTTCTTGATGTCCTGGTCTTTGTGGTGGAGTTTGACACTGGCTTGGGCCACCGGGACCATACTATGCTCACCGAAGACATGGAGGATCAGGCAGTTAGTCTCCATCACCCCATCGTCATTCTGATATCGGTGGAACCTGATTTCGTACTCTTCACTTGCTACTCGCACTCTCTTCATTGATTCTTCTCGCTTTCCTTAAAAGCTCCACAGTATTCAACGCCACTTGGTGGCGCCGCAGTCTTTCCCCTACGGTCATCGCAAGGTTGTCTCGCAACTGGGACACGTCGATGCCAAACGATTCAGCACGAGCCACATAGTCCACGCCGCACCAAATATTGTGACCGCTACGCATGTCAGCACCAGGCGGGCAATCATCTTTTCGCCATCCCAAATCGCTTCCGGATGCCGTTCGGGATACGAACCACTTTCGATCCCTTCATGATACGCTGCGGCATACTGATCGGCTCTTCGTCCGGCTCGGCCCTACTCAACAACGCCTTACCCCTCAGGATGATCTCACTCAGTCTCATAGCTTGGCTCCATATAGATAGTGAACAGGTGTCTCAGCTTCTCCACAGCCTCGCTGTGAATTTGTTGGATGCGGCCCTTGGTAAGGCCGACGATCAGGTGAATCTCATGCATGGTCTTGGGTCCGCCCTTTGTCCCGATCCCATAGAACAACCGAACGACAGCCATCTCAACTTCATCCAGCTCGGCTCGGTTGGTGTCCAGGGCGTGGACAAGGTCAACCACTTCGTCACAGTCGAACCTCTCCGCCGACTCGGTTTCTCTGATGTAGTTTTCGTCATCGTCCACTCTACCAACGGTGTGCCGGCGCTGCTTGGCAATGAACCGGCAGAAGATGTTGATCAGTGACCGGCATAGGTAGGTCGAGAATTTGAATCCCCGATCCGGGTCAAACCGGTCGATGCACCGCAACAGACCAACCAGCCCTTCCGATATCAGCTGCTCCTGCGTTATGGCACCAGACGTATACTTCTGTGACATCCGGACCACGATAGGTAGGTTGGCCGTTGACAGCTGGTTGCGAACTACAGTCCATTGTTGACGTGCGATCCCAAGCTGCGACGACTCCTGGGCTATTCGCCTCTTCTTGGCCTCAAGAGCATCGATAGTACGGCGAGCCGCCACCAGCCTACGGAACAGGCTTTGTTCATCAGCGACTGATAGTCTATTGGTAGCGCCGGTCAGGAGCAGTTGGGTGTTACTTAGCACTTGGCGCCTCCTTCAGTCGTTGCCTCATCAGTTTGCAGTAGGTGGCCGAGCCGTCAATACCTACGAAATCGCGACCCAGGGCTTTACACACCACGCCCAGGGAACCAGAGCCAGCGAAGGCGTCGAGGACGGTGTCGCCTGGGTTCGTCCAGCCTTGTACGATGGTCTCCAGTGGTCCGGGACCCAGCTGAGCCGTGTGCCAGTCAACCCGAGCCGCCGCGTTGCCTTGGAGACGAGAGACGACCCATAAATGCCCAGGGACGCGACCGTCGGGGTTGGCACGAGGATCACCCATCAGCTGGCGGACCGACTTGACGCGAATGTCGTCCGGGTTGAAGGTTGTCGCCTTGGTTTGGCCACCGCCGATGAGTGGGAACAGTAGCCGGTAGTCCGACGTCAGTCTCTTCTGCTGGTATTGACTGAAGCGCTCGTACCAGATGATCGGCTTACCGTAGAGGAGCCATCCATATTTGTGGATAGCTTGCCAGACCCAATCACCTGCCTCAGCGGGACACAACCACCAGAGCGTGCCTCCCGGCTTGACCATTTTGGACAGCTTGAACAGGGTGGCCTCTACCAAGGCACGATACTCCTCTGGCGGGAGCTTGTCCCTCGTCTCGTCGTCCTTATACTTGACGCCGTAGTTATAAGGCGGATCAGCGAAGATCAGGTCGACCGGTTCGTTGACGAAGGGCCAGATCGGGGCCAGATCGTTAGGCCGCATCTCTGTGGTCCACTTGTAGTTGATGATCTTGGTCGCAGCCATCAAACATCCCTCGCCTGAATAATCGCCTGGTCTGTCCAGAGATCTGCCGCTGCTTGGAGACTCTTGAAGCCTGGGAGTAGGGGAAAGGCCCATTCCATAATCTTCTCCTCACCACGGTAGACGTCTACATTCACTTCGTCCCTACTTTCCTTCCAGAAAACCAGCTTGAGACCGTTCTTCTCAACGACGACTTCTTTTCGTTTCTTAGCCACCCTGTGCCTCCATCAAAAGGGCTAGACCCAGGTCCAGGTCATTCTTCCAACCGATGCCGGTGATGTGGCTTACCACCCCAGCCACTTGTCGAACCTCGATACCTTCCACGATCTTGGCGAACTCAACTCTGGAACCAAGCCAGGTTATATCGCCCTTGAGATAGCCAATAACACCGCGCGGCCCATACGGGTCGGCCGTCGGGTCAAGACCCATCATCCGGTCAAGCTCGTCGGGAGGGATGACAGACTCTGCCGGCTTCATGAAGACACCACCGTTAGGTATTGGCCTCATGGAGTTGACGGCACCACAGGCAGGACACCGATCCGCCTTTGTATCAAGCAACTGGGCTTGGCAATATTTGCAGACTAACATCATTTCCCCTTCGGATTGGGTCGGGCTGCCGCCAGACGTACCAGCTGCTCCTCCGTGAACTCAATTTGCTTGAATGGGGAGAACGGCACCCTTGCCATACGGAGCTCGTCCATCAGGATCTTACGAGCACTCTGCCCCATCATACAGCCTATGAACTCCAGGAAGTGCCGTGCCCACCGTCGGTCGTGGCCGTGCCCTTCCGGCAGGACTGCGTGGGCCATCTCATGGAGTAGGACAACTTCACCACCGCGTCGGCCCTTCTTACCCATACCCCAGGACGAGAGCGTGACCCGGCCCTCTGTGACCTCGTTCCGGTTCTCGGCATACCGCATTGGCCCACCGCGAGAGACCCGAGTCCCTGGTTGGTAGCGAACTACCACCGAAGCAAACAGTGGGAACCGGCGCTGGAACCAAGGCTTCTCCATAAAGGTCCGGACATACTTGGCGGCCTCGGTGATGTTCGCGAAGGTCCGTTGCTCGACCTTGTCGGCGAAACGATCCTCGGCGGAGTAAGATCGTTGCTTGTAGGAATCTCGCTCCGGCATTTGACCCTTCCGCCACCATCGGCGGGAGTCAGGAGCAAAGTAGCGTTCTCGCGGCCTCTTCACATCCGGATGGATGTTCAGGCGCTTACCGATTCGTGGTGCTACTGTGTGTCCGCAGATACCCTCTTTGTGTTGAAGCAAATCCATATTGAGTCTCCTTTCTACGTATACCATACGCTATTTCAGGAGGAAAGCAAAATCCTTTTTGACTAGAATGGTAGATTTTCATCTTCTCCCTCGGGTCCGCCACCTTCCTGCTCACACTCCGGCCACATATACGGTCCGCCAAACTTGTCGTCCCAGTGCTTCCGTGCTTCGTCAAGTGATGGAAGTCGGTAGTAGTATGGCCGTTGAATAGCTTTGTCTTGGAAGACCACTGTCTCCCGGCCCTGCCACCGAACCGGATACTCTCCTGGGCATGCGTGGTGCAAGAACTGTCCCAGCTTCGTCGCCGAGCCCCGTCGGTTGGCATTCTGGAAGAGCTTGGTATAGTCTGTGAAGTCAGCGGTCAGTTCGTTGACCAGCACGTTCGGCTTCCATACGTCGTGCTCAGCCATCACCTTACCGTCACGCAGCTTCTGAAACCACCATTCGTCAGTTGTCTCGAACGAATGGATCTTTTGCTCCTGAAGGGCCCTGGTCTGCGGGAGCTTCCGTACCTCAAACCCCGATAGATCGTAGGTCAGCAGGTGGTGCAGTAGGGACTGCCAGCCACCAGCCTTCATAGCGTCTATGATCTTACGGAAATAGGCCCCGTCCTGCATATGGGCCTCACCAACGTCAAGCACGCAAAAGCGCCGTTCCTTGTAACCTGCTGGCACAACCCAGTCCTCGTTCGATGCCATAATTAGGTGAAGACAGTTCCCAACCATCTCGGTATCCACACCCTTTGGCTCCACCATAATGGAGTCCTCGGTGACCAGGGTCTTCAGCGTGGAGGCGTGCGTTCTGTCGCCAGCGTAGAAAGCCTCGTCACAGAAGAGTACGACGCAGTCACGGAGATGTGCGTTGAAGTTGCCGGTTAGATGCTTGGCGTTGGAGACGGCTAGGAAGTGGCGGCCGAACAGCTTACCGAACGTCCTCGCGAGGAAACCCTTACCCACACCTTGATCGCCACGTAGCACCAGCGCCGTATGGCCGGGAGTAGCAGGATGCTGCACGGCTGAGGCCATCCACCCAACGACATAGTCGTAGAGTGCCTCATCATTCTCGCAAACATTCTCCCGGATATGCTCCAGGTATAGACCATGCTGGTTCCCAGGGACCGGCTCAAAGGAATAGCCTCGCCACATGTTGAAGGCGTCAGCGACCTCGTGCTCAGGTGCAAACGTCACCCTCTTATACTGACGACGACTCTCATGTTCCAGCCACCATTTGCCCAGAGGCACGTATCGCGGATTCCCCTGGGCGTCCATTCCCTGCTTGACCCGACGGTTCATATGCATGTTGCGGAAGTCCTCAAAGGTCGACTTGACCAGCCGGTGCCGTTCGAGGATTTCGTCCCACTCTTCGTAGATGACGCGCGTCTTACCGCCGATTCGCACAACGGCATAGTCCTCGTTCATCTCCCGTAGTAGTGGGTCAACAGCGTCCTCCCTGGCCCTCTCGATCTGGCGGATAGCGTAGGCCTCCGCACTACGGCCCTTGTCCAATACGGAGGAGCTTATCCGGAAGTCGGGATCCGTAAGGATAGAGAAGATGGTGTCGTCATCAACACCGCCACGCACCAAGTCACAGCAGACAAAGAAGATCGCCTCACTACGAGATGGGAACCTGTCAGCGTTGTCAGGATCGGAGCCCTGTACGATCACTACCTTACATAGGTCGGTGACCTGCGCCGGCAAGTCGTTCACGTCGTCTATCCGTTGGATGTTACCGGAGACCTTGACCGACTTTGTTGCACCGAAGCCAGACTGTTCAGCCTGGACGGCTGGCGCCGGAGTAAATCTTGAAAGGGGATAGGAGAGGTCATCCTCCCAGGAGATGAGGCAGGCCAGCTGAATTGTGCGGCCCTTCTTCCGCTTTCGAGCGTCAGGGCGATTCAGCGTTCCAGGGAGCCGCATGATACGGTCCACGTTGTGGCAGTTGTCTGCTCCAAAGGCGAGTTCAAGCGCCTGGTTGTATCGCTTCGCGTCCTCGTATAAGGCTTCCTCCCCGTTGATCTCCTTCGGGTCCTCCAGCTTCCAGAAGCCTTGGTATCCGCCTCCCGAGAATACTATGACCGTTGGCCTGGGTAGGCCGTTTGGAGGGGACTGGAGGATACCCAAGGCTCGTGCCTGCTCCTTGGCTATATCCTCCCCAGCCCTCGGGTCGATGTCCACATGCAGCCAGTCGAGAGCCTTCACATCCTCCCGCATAGGCTTCTTGGATACATCGTACCGCGTGGAGTTTACAGAGAAGTAGATATTCCTCTCGGCACCGAATGTCTGAAGCCAGGCCTCTACATCCTCGGCCTTGCGAAAGGTCTTCGTATCGATGCTCTTCTTATCCAGGGAGATGGCGGTAAGAACCCAAGGCCCTCCTGGGCTCCACTTCTCCAGAAACTCCACTGACGCCTTATAATTCGGTTGCATTGAGCGCCCCAGTAAGTCCGTTGGTGTCTAATCCGTCTTGCCACCAGATGGTAGCATGCCGGTAAAGCTCGGCTCGGGTCGCAGTGCCCAGGAAGCAGGCGGCAACGTCACCTCGGAAGAGGAGCCACTCCTTCCTACACTGGAGCATGACCCATGCTCTACCACCCCGTTTGGTTCTTCGCCGCGCCCACGCACGCTGCTCTGTCGTCAACTCATGATCAAGCGTGACAGGCGTCTCTGCACGTTTCGGCCAGGACCGGAGCCACTTCAGCTCTATCCAGCCTTCAACGTAGTTCACGTCCGGCGTCCCCGGTCCTACTGGATTCTCGACCGAAATCGCATCCAGGGACCGGAGGCACCGAACAACCTTTTGTCGCATGTCTCGCTCAGACAAGGGAGATGAGTCCCAGGTTGGCGTCGTAGCGGAGATCACGCATGGCCTCACCGCGCGGATGATCCTGAGCCAGGCACGCGTCAACGTACTCGGACGCGGTCATGCCGTCACGGTAGAGCGTGAACCGGGGAGCCGCCTTGCCGCGCTTGACGTAGTCCGGCTTCAGCAGGCGGATGATCTTCTCGCCGGTATCGGCCAGCACCGTTCGAAGGGTTGCCATGGCGTCGTCCTTCGAACGGAACCGGGACACTTTCTTGACGCCTTCGTACCGTTCGGCACACGCATTGTTGATTGCGACCATCGCTGTCTGCGACAGGCCTTCAAATCTGCTCTTTGCCATCTCTGTCTAGCTCCTCAAGTGAATACTCTTTCAGTTGCACCCCGGCCTCCTCGAAGAGACTACGGGACAGTTCAACGGAATCCTTCCAACGAGTAAGGAATTCCGCAGTAGGTTCCAGGCACACAACGCTGCCAATGTTGGCATCCAAGATGATCCCGGTGCAACGGGCACACGGCAACGTTGTTATATACAGCGTGCAAAAATACATACCAACCTTGCTGATCAATTCAAGCCCTTGGAGAATCACATTTGGTTCCGCGTGGATTACCATCTCATTCTTCAAGGGCCGATCGTTCAGCCGTGCATCAGGAGTGATCCCGCGCGGGAACCTATTGAAGCCGGTAGCTATGACAATCCCTTCCGTGTTAGCCAGAACCGCACCGACCTTGGTAGTTGGGTCAGGGGACACAGTGGACACACCAAGGGCGCGTCGTAATAGTCCGAGGTCTTGCTCTCTTACTTCAGCAGGTTCCACCGTACAATCTCCCTTCTCTTTGTCATGATAACCAAGGTGTCGGCCTTCACCATCAAGGCGTTGTCCTTACAGCTAATGTGCGGAGACCAGTTTTCTTTACTAATTGCCAGAAGCCACGGTGGTGCCAGCAGCTCATGTGGGCGGAGCACCCTTACGGTATGCTTCGGTCCAAAGAAGTCCTCAATGTCGAGCTTGATCTTAAATTGTCGTAGATCAGAGTCTGTGATCAGATCGTTTACGTTCACGATGAGTTGGCCGAGCTTCCTCGGCGTCAAGTTGCAGTAGTACTGGACCGTCATATGTAGATCGGGCCGACGATCAAACAGCAGAGCTGTGTAGTAATTGTAGTTGACTACGCCTTTCATCCCCTACTCCCATCGATGACACCTATGTTTTCGATCTCGAGAGCGTCCAGGCCCTCGAAGATTCTTATCTGGTGTTCTATTATACGCCAATCAAAATTCGCCTGAACGCACCTGGCCTGCCACTCCTTCATAGGTGGTCTCTCGAAGTGAATCCAATTCACCGTAGCCAACCCATCCTCGGACAGCCGCACCCACTGGGCACGGTCGCCCCTACGGAGGCTCGTTGCCTTAACGATCACGTTCTGGCCACGGAGTACCAGCGCCCTCACAGCAAGAGACAGCACCATATTGACAACCGGCTCCCTGGCATAGTTAAACTCCTTGTCGCCCAGAGCACGACGGATATCGTCGCCGCAGACAATGGTCGCGTCCAGATTCTTCCGGTGGCGATTGGCCCAGGTGGTCTTCCCGCACCGCGAGAAGCCGACCGTCACGTAGACGGAAGGCTTCCCAGGGAGGCGGTCTCTTGTCTTAATGGTTGGTTTCTTGTCGACATCAAAGTCCCTTCGCTGGATCTGCATGAACTTTTCGATGCGAGTAACGCGCTCGTTCAGCTTGCCGGTGTCGACCTTCTTCACATGGGAGTCCGCCTCAGCGCCGAGCCACTTCTCGATCAGCATTGAGATTCGCACCCCGAAGACCGAGCCGAGCATCGTACCGACACAGTACCACGGAAACAGGTAGAGGCTCATATCGGCCTTGATCAGATGGCGGAAGGTCAGGAACCAGATGGAGTTGCTGAAGAAAGCCGCGATCAAGTGGAACCTCATGTTGTTACGGTTCCGCGACCGGCTTACGATGCTGAACGAGATGTTCTGTATGAACGCCAAGATCAGCAGGGTAATTGATGCCACCACATACGCATTCATTTCTTTCTCCCTGGATAAAAGAATTTCAGATACCACAGGTGGATCTTAAACCAAGCCCACCACATCACGCAACCACAGATGCCGACAAGTAGTCTATCCATCTCACGTCTTCACCCTTGTCGTGAATTGGCAGGAAAGGCCTGCGTCCTTCGTCCAAATGAAGGAGGCGCTGGCACGGTTCTTGTCAAGAAAGCCCATCTCGTGATGCCACTTGTCGGAAGCACAGAGGGACGGCAGCATACGAACCACAGTGTGGCTGCCGGCTGTGTCCGCCTGCATATACTCCAACTCCATGACCTTATGTAGATGGCCGGTGTGGATTTCGTGGTGGTTGGCCGCAGCCCACTCTTTTGGGAATAGCTCGGCGAAGACACCGCGCTGCCGTTCCCAGAGAGCCCGACCCATGGGATGGGAGAACCCGATGCAGCTGGTACCCCACAAGTACACCTTACGAGAGCGTGGTGTGTAGTCAACTGTGACACCCTTGCGGTACACACCATCAATATCCATGTAGTGGGCGGCCAGGGCCCTCGCCAAGTAGTAGGATGTCTCAGGGTCGTGGTTGCCGGGGACCCAAACGATATCAACAGGCGCTATCTGGCGGAACCGTTCGATGGCACGGAAGAGGGACCAGTAGCCAGTCTCAAATACCTTGATCAATCGGCCTTCCATATCAAGCCGATGCTTTGCGGCAGGCGTTGCGTAGGACGGATCATTACAGTGGAACCAGTCCTGGCCGAACGGAATTATGATTCGCTCGACATTAAACATGGATGCCTTGCGAATGACGTCAGTGGCAGCCTTATCAAAGAATTCCTCGGAGATCTTCAAATCCCAGCTGGCATCCACTTCAGGGGCCCACGCCAGGAGACCATGATGGTGGTCGTACGGGCACCACTCTAAGAGGACGCCTTCCTTCTTCGGCTTGTAGGAAACCTTCGGCACTCTGATCTTGCTGGTACGTAGCCTCTCAATTGCGGCCAGGGTTGCCTGCTCCGACGGCATCCGGCGCTTGAGCTGTATGGAGACGTGGACATTTGTGTAGACAACCGGCTTGTGGGTTGACAACTTACCGACTGCCTTCTTCAGCTTCATCGTTACTTCCGATGAAGAGACACGGCACCGGTCCACCATCCAAACGTCAGCATCGACGTCACAATGCTTAAGCAACTCACGTGGGTTCTTGATGTCCAACCAGCGCGGCTGATTACCTTTGAACTCGGTCGAATCGATCTTCAGTGATCCACCATCCGTTCCCAGATCTGTCACAACATCGGTCCGCACCTTCTGGGCATCCTGAAGTCCGTACTCAGCTTTCACTGTGCTGACTGAACCTCTCGACACGCCGTGCTTCTCGGCTATTTCCTGCTGCGTCATACTACCGAGAAGTATGTCCTCGGCGATGGCGTCTTTCTTTACCTTCGTCAATGCTTTCTGTGCCATGGTGTCTCCTACTTGATTTCGCCCCAAGAGGGCCCAATTTCCACGTCCACCTTGAATGGGACGTTGGCCGTTACACACTCACGCATTATTATTGCCAATCCCTCTGCCACGCCACGATTTTCAACTGTCAGGTCGAGCTCATCATGCACCTGCAACTGCACGCGGTAGCCAGCCGCGTCGGCGTCGACCATGGCTTTCTTAGTCTGGTCGCCGGAGGAACCTTGGATCAAACGGTTCAGCCCTTTGTGGCACCAGTCCCAGCCACCGTTCGTTTTCTTCGGGAACCGGCAATGCCGACCCAGAACGGTTTTGATAAAGCCACGGCGCTTGGCACGCCTCTCGCATTCCTTCGCCATGCCTCTGATGAACGGAGCTCTGGTGTTGAATAGGTCCAGCACCGCCTGGGCTTCCTGGCCTGCGGCCTCATACTTACCTATACCGTTCCACTTATCCTTCCAGATGGTGGGTAGGCCCAGAGACCTCGCGAGCTTGCCGCCACCCATACCATAGCAGAGGCCCAGGTAGATGATCTTTGCTGCGGTCCTCTGGTCCTTGGTCGGCTGCTCGTTGTCGCCGAGGTCGTAGACGATACGGGCCATCATCGTGTGGTTGTCGGTATTTGGATCGTCGCGGTATTTGGCCGCAGCTACACTGGCCGAAGGGAAGTTGAACTTCGGGAGCTTCGGGTTCAAGTGGCAGTGCTCAGCGTAGTGGACCAACCACCGAGGTTCCTGCTGGGAATAGTCATCGCAGGCCCAGAGGCCGCCCTCGTCCGGGACGTAGATCGACCGCCAACGCTTGGCGATGTATAGGTCATGCTTAGGGTCGTCCCTGGACGGCTGTTGCTGAAGGTTGGGTAAGGTGCAGGAGAGTCGGCCATAACGAGCTCCCTTGTCGTCTCCAGTCTCGTCGTCGGTCCTACGTAGTTGGTTGAGCGTGCAATGTATCCGGTCACCTACCGCGTGCTCTCGTACGGAGTTTGCGAAGGTTGTCCGGAGCTTGTTGATCTTGCGTGCCCTGTAGAGGGCTATGGCCACAGGATGATTCAGTGATTTCAGCCAGTCGTTGCTGACGGATTCTTTTGGCTTGGACTTGCCTTTGGGAACCGTCATTGGGACCGTAACACCTATGCTCTGCAGGACAGGCACGAGGGCATTGACCTTCCAGACATCTCCGACGGCTACCCGAACCAGGGTCCGCGTGTATACCTCTTCGAGGGCCTTGCCTTCTTCGACAAGGGACCACTTCGCCACCTTATCCAGTTGGTCAAAATTGACACGCACACCGCGTCGCCGGACCTTCACCAGAACGGGCAGCAGCTTAGACTCAAGGTTGTAGATATCCCATAGGTTTTCCTCGTCGATCTCACGTTCCTGGCGCCGGAGCAGCTGTAGAGGCAGCTCCGCATCTTGGATGCCGTAGGCCGCAACGTGCTGTGCTGGCATTCTCCAGATAGTGCCTTTGATATCCTTCCTCTTAATACCCATCAGGCTGCCGACATCAAAGAGGCCACCCTCGTCCTTCCCAGGGATGCCGCGCCTTTTGGCAATATTCTCCAAGGAGTAGGACATCTGTAGCTCATCAAGAAGTGGCTCGGCTATCTGCACATCACGGAACCACTCGGCCTCCCGGAAGATTATGTCCTGCTCCGCGAAGTAGTCAAGGTCATACTGCAAGCCGGCACCGCAGATCGAGCCCTTGAAGACCTTAGACTGGTCACGGAGATACTGAAGCGCGGCCTGAGGGTTTGGGACGTTGCCGCCACCCTCATGACGCAAGGGAACATAGTGGCTGGGTCCGTCCTCGATCGCAAAGGAGTAGCCGCAAATGTAGCCTCCCCGTCGCACTCCTGGGCCGAGCTTCTTGATGTGGTCGTCCCTCGTTTCACAGTCGACCGAAACCCTCCGGGCATCTGCCCAGGAGGGAAGGTCGCTGATCTTCGGAGGCTTCCAGTCGACATCAGGTTGGAAGAGAGGTTGCTGTATCATTTGCTATCCTCATAGGTGCAGCAAAGCGCCGGAATGTAGTTGGTGGTGCCAGGGTCTTTAAGGAAGGGGATCATCCATGAAAGGTTCGGGACGATTTCATCACGCAGATTTTCAGCGATGTCGGCGACCCAGAAAGTCCCGACGCGTTCGTCCGTCATGGTTCGAGCACGGGAGACAGCACTCTGGCGCCGTCCCCAGTAGAAGGACACCCTGAACTCAGGTGACTCCAACTCCGGCCCTCCGTCCAGTTCGGTGAACAGCATCCAATCGGAAGGAGTAGTCAACACCCCAGCCTCTTCACGGTATTCCCGGACCATAGCGTCAATCGGGACCTCACCTGGCTCAACGTGACCACCGACCCCGTTCCAGAAACCGACAACGCACTTCGGACCGTGCTCTTTCTTGATGAGTACGACCTTCTGCATCGCCTCATCAAACATCAGCCCGACCACATACTCACGAATCTGATCCCTACGCCTTGGCCTTGAGATCATGTCTCTAACGGGTTCCATTATCCCCACCCCAACACTTGCTCAACCACCCGAACTTTCGAGGCCGACTCGATATTCGGTCGGATTGTTGATTGTACGCGAAGCCTGAAGGGATACTCGTGCTTCGGACCCGACGTGCCATAGCCCTCTTCATGGAAGAAACCGCCGATTGAGTGCATGTACTGTGCCAGCATTGCGACTGGTAGGTCGACCGCGTTCTCCTCAATCGCCTTCCGTGTTGCAGCGACCACGGCCTTCTGCAACTCCATGAAGTTCTCAGCGTCTGTCTTGTCTCTACTCATTTTGCGCCTCCATCACTAGGTGCTTCCGGAAGAACCGTTGTCTGAACAACGTTGTCGCGATGCGTCGATACAGCACCCTTGCTGCCGCGTGCCCTCATCTCGGCCTCAACGAGAACCAGATACCGGCGGAGGTCGCGGATGTCGTCAATCAGCCCTTCAGGTCGATCGTCGGATGCGATTTTGGCGAAGATGTCAAAACGGTGGTCGCCCTGAACACCCTGGAGCACGTCCAAGATTTGGCCGATATTCTGAGAGCCAAGATCGCTGGACCCACACTGCTCCAGCTTTGCTGTCAGCATGGCAAGAGCATGGCGAAGAGAGACCTTCTTACCGTACATGGTGACGCCGCTATCACTCTCAATTGCATTCTCGATGCGGTCCCACTTACGACAGAGCATCATATAGGCCCCAATGCCACCGCGCCGTTTCCAACTGCCCTTGTACTGGGCCTCGGCCTTGTTGAGACCGGCCTTGTCCTCGTCGCATACCGGCGTGATATGCTCCAGGTGTGCTGTGTCTAGATCATGCTTCATGATACCTCCAGAATATCGCTTTCACGTTGCCATCCATACTGTTTGAAGAAGTGCCATGCTGGCATCGGCAGCTTCTCGCGGTGCTCTGAAGCCCACCGGCTGATATTCACTTTCAGGTTGCCCACATTACCACAGTTCCCGATGGCCTCCTGGTCTAGACACCACATCCAGAGCTCCAGGACATCGACGGCTTTGGCCCACTCGGCCTCGTAGGGAGTAAGTGTGTTGCAGACACCGATCGCCTTGGAGACCTTCTCCTCAGCCTTCCATAAGGCTGCGCCCACATCCTTGAAGGCCCACTTAGCAAAGGCCGGAGCATCGCCGGTCCATCGTTCCTGTACGTCGTGCAGCAGGACATGGAGGAGTAGTTCCTTAGAGGCGCCGGGATGTAGCTCCGATAGGAGTACAGCCGCATGCCAGGAGTGCTGGGCGACGTCGTAGGTCCCAATATGCGGAACCGTATGACACCGCGTCGTATGCCCGCCTTCCCGGCGCTGGCGGATCCGCTGGATCACTCTGGGCTCTAGAGACATCACTTACTCCTCCACTTACGCTCACGTCTGTTTATCCAGTCCAGCGAGGCCGCGGCCCAGTCGCCGTCTTGGTCCATACCCTTGAGGAGAATTCCCCTCGCCGCATCGAACTTCTCAGGGGCCTCGTTGGCCTTATAGGCTCGGAGAGCCATTAGCATCGGAGCAGCCACCTTGCGAATGAAGGGGTCCGTCATGCCCAGGAGAAGACCGTCGTCCAGGAGGACACCCAGGTCCTGCTCAAAACGGTGGACGTCACCTCGGGGAATCAGTGGGGTGGTCTTGACAACTTCCATCAGATAAGGGCTTTCGGACTGGGTGGACGGCCATGCCTTCTTAGCCATCTCCTCCATCAAGTCTCGGTGATTGTCGAGATAGAGATGCAGGTTGTTTGTTACCTGCCAGTAGGTCCCGACCGGCACACCAATTTTTGCGGCCATGTACTCAAGGAGTACAGAGAAGTGCACAGCGTTGGCACCGAGGGCTCCCCAGACCGCATCGTTGGATCGATTTGTCACCATCATATTCAACACACCACCACTGATTGAGAAGTAGGCCTGCGTGTTGCACGGGAGGTCTTTCGATTCGAGACCGAGATCAAGCCAGGGGTCCCACATTGTTAGGACTTGCCGTCGGCAGTCGGGATTCTCTCTCAGAGCCGACGCAATAGTACTGAGTTGGTCATAGCCAAAATGGCTCCGCCACCGATGGCCGTAAGCCCCATTGTAGGTGACACCATTGTCGGAGAAGTTTCGCATGGTGCCTATTATGGACGCCGGGAATGCAACGTCATTCCGACCACACAACATCCACATGGCCTCAAGCAAGTGGAAGAAGGGATTCGCATCCCTCTGTGGCCAGAACATGACGCGCTCGGTAGGCCGTTCGTAAACAATAGTCACAGGTCCCGGCGCTTTGAGCACTGGTCCGTTCCTACTCTCGCGGCCTTCACCATGCTCCTGCAAATAACGCATGACCTCCGGCAAGGCCTCGTGGACGTTTCTCGTTTCTATGACGTGCATGACTGCCATCTCCTTAATGAGTTCTCGCTTTGCGTAACTGCCTCAAGATGCTCTGGGTTGCAGCAGGCACGGTTTCGACATAGGTGGTCTATTGTCAGGCCCTCCTCAATATCGCCCTTGAAGATGGCGTAGGACAGGCGGTGCACCCAGTGGCTTCTACCATTGTACCACATTTGGCCGTAGCCGTGACGATCTTTGTGCCGTTGCCAGACAAAGCAGCCTTCTGGCGTTTCCTTCAGTCCTGCCAATAGCCGAAGGGTTACCAGGTTGTCGGTGATCTGCTCCAGACGGTGGGATGGGCGGATCCTAGGCATCGTTCAGACTCGAGCCATAGGCTCTCTTCCATGCGATTGTGACTTCCTTGCGTGTCCCAAATTCTCCACCAGACTTATTCTTCTTCTCCCGGGTCCGGACATACGGCGCGTGCAGTTCAGCCAGCTTCTCAGCCGCAGCCTCATGAACCGCATGCGAACGGTAGTCGCTGCAACCTCCGGCCTCCTGCGTCTGTCGTTGCCCCTGGGCATACCTCACCGTGACACAGTTGGGCAGGCCCTTACGAAGGAGTTGGAGCAGGATGTCAAAGTCCTCCATCACTTCTACCCGACCGTGCTCACAGCCCAGGAAGGCTTCCGTGTTGAAGGCGAGGACGCGGATCAGCCGCGTGTTGTCAGTCGGGCAATCTTCCAGTCGGTTCTGCCCTTCGCGAGCCGAAACACCGACCGCGCCGTAGCCCTGCTTCAGCAGCGTCTCAATGTAGTTGACCATATCCAGGGTCTGCTGAGGTTCCTGACCAAACAGGTGCCAATCCGGGTGGTCCTTGCGGATCAGGAACCCGAGGTCATCATCCATCATACAGAAGTGCTCGTCACCCTCGTCCTTTGCAACCTGGCCGATCCACTGGCGGACGTTGGTGATGCCGCTGACGGGGCAGCTTGAGAGGCGAACACCAGAGGGCATCCTGTTGGCATAAGAGGCAAATTGCTCAAGGGGACAGACGACGACCACCTTATCCACGAGCTCGGGAACCTTGATGAGCTGTGCCAGCGTGCGGCCTGCCTGCGTGAAGACTAGGTGTCGTGAACGGGTTGGTATCCAGATCTTCATACCTACGCTCCTTGATATCTAACTTTCATGGTTTTTCTTAGGTGCTTGACCTTGGCATACTTGGCGTACTCACAGAGCCAATGCTCCACCTCACGCATCTCCCACCGAGGCCAATCTGCCGGCCACAGCGATTTCGCTGTTGAGTGAAGAAGCAAAATCCGCATGGCCTTGATGGCTGCGGCCGACGCCTTCTTACCGCCGTACGGAACTGCCGTCATATTCCTAGCATGAATCCAGGACAGACCTCTCGCAGCGCCGGGACCAGGGCATGCCCAACGACATACATCCCATGCGTCCTTGAGTAGGTAGGTGTGTCGTAAGTCTGAAACTATCTCATAGGCCATGAACGGGCCAATACAAGGGAAACGCTGTAAAATTGTCCAGACCTGTTCAAGGGAAAGAGGACCACGTTGGTGGCTTGCCAGATGTGTTAGCACATTAGCGGCATCCCGCTGAAACGCATCAACCATCTCAATACAGCCGTTGAGCTTATCCATACCGTCTGGCGTTTTGACGACGTATGCCGCACCCACAACCGGCGTGACACCGGCCATTACCCTACGGCACTCAGCCGCGTTCCAGTCAATAAAGAGATGGGCCTTGTCCAATCTCTCAAGGGTTGCTATCCGATTGAAGATACGGCATGCCGCCATCGCGGTGATGACCTTGGGGTTGTTCTGCAAAGGCTCCCGAACGTTCTTCCGTATCCACTCAGTGACCTTATCGTCCTCGCGGAATACATTACAGAACCGCCAGTTCCTGAAGACCTGATCATCCGACCATGGCTTCGGTGACCCATCACGCCTCCGCAACATTATGGAGTATCGCTCCTGTGCTGTGGCGAAGTACTCCTTAATCTGCTCTTCCTGTAAGTCGTATTCAATCATGGTACTATACTACCCTCTAGAAAGTCAAAACGACAAATCCTCGCTCACTCGCACTCTTTACGTCCCGTCTGTAGATCGATCTTGCAGGCCGCAGCGTCATCCGTGGACTTGATAATCCCGGCTCTCTTACCGCCTACCTGAAAGGTCGTGATGCCCTTGCAGCCGCGATTCCATGCTTCAACGTAGAGGGCCTTGAAGTCTGACCATGGTGTGTCGGCTGGTACGTTGCAGGTCTTACTCACGGCGGAGTCTACACAGCGAGTCGCAATTTCCAGCACATCAAGATGCTCCACGATGGTGACGTCCTGGCATCGCTTACCCCTAACACCGAACACGCGCTTGCCGTAGTCATCGAAGTCAGTCTCTACCTGGCCGGACGGCATGTTGACGGTTCGCCGTTGGCTATACGAAAAGACCGGCTCAATACCGGACGACACATTGTCAGCACACAGGGAGATGGTGCCGGTAGGTGCTATGGAGGTGAGGTGGCTGTTGCGGATCCCATGTTGCCTGATCAAAGCCTTCACGTCATCGTTGAGGAGTTGGATGAACGGGGAGGATAAGTACTTCCGGTCATATAACGGGAAAGCTCCTTTCTCCTGGGCAAGGAGAGCCGATGCACGGTAGACCTCATTTGCGATGGTCATGAGGATTCGCATTTCCATTCGCTGGAAACTATCAGAGCCGTAAGGCATTCCCAAGACTTCCAAAGCGTTCGCCAGGCCAGTAACACCCAGCCCCATCCGGCGCTTGCTCTTCGCTTCCTGTTCCTGCTGGGGAAGGGGATAGGTGGATTTATCGATCACGTTATCCATTGCCCGAACCACGTGTGGAATATCCTCTATCAACTCACCAAAGTCAAAGTATGGCCGAGTCTGGCCCAGGGACCGAACGATGTACTGCGTCAGGTTGAAAGAGCCCAGGAGGCAGGCACCGTGCGCCGGCAGTGGCTGCTCACCGCAGGGATTCGTCGCGATGATCTCCTCGCAATACCACAGGTTGTTCATCCGGTTGATAGTGTCGATGAAGATGACTCCCGGCTCGGCCCAATCCCAGGTGGACCGCATCAGCATGTCCCACAGTGCCGTCGCGTTCGTTGTTCGATACACCTTGTCATTGAACCTTAGAGGGAATTCGCTATTGGCTTCAAGCGCCTTCATGAACTCGTCCGTTACGGCGACTGAGATGTTGAACCCTGTGAGTTGGAACACCGCCTGAAGAGCCTGGTACCAAGCGAGCCACTCCGGCGTCCCATGCCGGTGTTTGGCCAGTTGCTCCATGATCGGCTGAGCTGCCTTCGGCGGTTGCTTTGACCTGATGAAGTCTTCGATGTCGGGATGATCAATACGCATGATTCCCATCTGTGCCCCTCGCCTATGGCCGGAGGAGGCAATGCATCTACAGATCGCGTCAAAGATTTCCATGAAGGAGATAGGTCCTGAGGACTGCGACTGGAGCTTCTTGATAGTGTCGCCGCACGGACGCAGCGTTGAGAAATCGTAGCCAATCCCACCACCCATTCGCATAGTAGCTGCGGCCTCAGAGGCTATCTGCATGATGGCGCCGTCACCTGCTACAAAGGAGTCGGCTATCTTGCCGGCCACATAGCAGTTGTAGGCCGTGCAGTTCTTGGTGGAGCCAATGGCGTTTTGAATGCGACCACCAGGCATGAATCGCATATTAAGGAGAGCATCACGAAAGGCCCTAAAGTGCCCTTCGCTATCTTCCAGTGTTCCAGCTATCCGGTTCGTTGCCTCCTTGAAGGTCTCACCCTTGCCGCGATACTTCTCGGCGTGAAGCTCTTCAGAAAATGGCAGGGTTGGTCCGTATTGCGACATCTAATCTCCTATTGGCAAATCGTGATTTGTTCTGAAGCTCTCGTGATAGCAGTATAGAGCCACTTCCTTGCAGACCCACGGAATATGTGGCTCTCGTTGAAGACAAAGACGCGAGGCCATTGTGATCCCTGGGCCTTATGCGTCGTCAGGGCATACCCATAATCAAAGCACTGGGCCTCAGCTATCTCCCAGTGGCGGAGCTCGTCCTCCCGGCCTTCGAAGTAATGCATGTGGGCCTCTACATCGATCGTCACATCGCCGTCCTCGTCCTCAACTGTCAGCCCGATCCTATCGTATCCGTCTACATAGGCCGCGTCCCTACAGGACCAGACAGTACCATTCAGAAGACCAGCCTCGTGATCATTACGAAGGCACACCAGTCGATCGCCGGGGACGGGAGCAGGTTCGCCCTCTTTGCCCAGGAGGGCCCGCATGCGGAAGTTGACATATCGACGAGTCTTGTTGCGACCAACAAGGATCTGGTCAGCAGCCTTTACTATGGCAGGGTCAGGCTTTCCGGTCATCACGACAGACTCTCCATAGGTTCCCGGGATGAGGGTCTCGCCGAGACGAACCTTTGTCGCCAGGTCAATGATGGGGTTGTTACGCGCCTGCCGGTGGATCTCTGTCAGCATGATGTCTGGCTTCTTGTCGGTAAAGAAGCCACCACCTCTCACCGGGGGGAGTTGAGCAGAATCGCCGAGGACGAGGACCGGTGTGTCAAAGGAGAGAAGGTCCTGACCCATACGTTCATCAACCATCGAGCATTCGTCAATAACGACGAGGTCGACATCCTTCACAGTCGAGTCTAAGTTCAGTGAGAACCGGGGACGTTTGAGCCGTGCCTCTTCGATCTCGATATCATGCTTGATTCGTATGATAGCCGTGGATTTGTCGATCTGTTCCTGTTCTGCTCCCTCACTGCGGAGTTCATGTGCAGCCTCCATGAGGTCTCGCTGTAGGTCGCGGAGCTTCTCCTTTGACCGAGATGCTGGGAGGTAGATCAACTGGTGAATGGTTTGGGCCATAGAGCAGCCGCGCTTCCGCATGACTGATGCAGCTTTACCAGTGTATGCTCCGAAGAGCACCCGACCAGCGTTCTCTGCTAAGTACACAGCGAGCGTAGTCTTACCAGTGCCAGCATAGCCGAACAACCTGAAGACTTGCTGATCGCTTGTGTTCCTTAGCCACCGCCTTACGGCGCTGATCGCTTCCTCTTGTTGGCGACCCCACTTCATCGCTTGTCCCTTATCATATGCAGAAACAGAACACAAATGAGAATCTCAACTATTTGTCGCACCTCTAGCATGCCGTCACCTCCTTATCCAAAAGTGGCAGCGCCTGCTGGGGTGGGCAGGCGCTGCCGTGGAGTGAGGTACTCAGAAGAGACTTAGAAGACTTCGTCAGCGTCGCCCTCGGCCTTGGTCTCACCGGTCTGCGAGGCGTGGTCAGCCTTGGCCAGACCGCCCTGAACTGCCCGAACAAGGGCCTTACCCTCTTCGAGCAATCCCTGGAAATCCGTGCCGGGGAGATTGACCGCGTCCATGATCGAAGCGCCTTGGGCGGGAGCAATCTCGAAGTTCTTGAAGGGCTGGCCCTTCTTGTTCTTGTCAGGACACGACGTGATGCCAAGGCGGAAGGCATACATCGGCGGTGTCGACTTGACGGTATGTAGCTTCGTCATCAGGGCCTTGTACTTCTTGATCTTGGTCGACGTGAAGGCAATCACGATCGGGCTGGTTCCCGCCTTACCGTTGGCACCGTCGAGCAGGAGGCCGTAGATGTAGAAGGTTTCCTGAAGCTCGTGACCCTCGTCGGTCTTGAGGTGGTTGAACTGCTCAGCCGCAGCCTTGGAGGCCTTGACGAATTCGGACGAAGGGGTATGAATGCCGACGAATCCGCCACCATCGTCGCGGGAAATCCACTCAACGTAGACATGCTCGGTGGTACACGGCACGAAGTATACCGTGTCGCCGAAGAGCTCCCGTGTGACCGTATTGAACAGACTCCCCTCCACGGCTCCCGGGATTTGCTTCGGATGATTCTCCTCCTTCTCTGGGCTGAGCGCCTGGACTAGACCCAGAAACGGGATGGCGATGTCGTCAGTTGTCTGGTTCTCGAAGCCGACGCCAGCGTGTTCGCCGAAGTCAGCCTTCGCCAATGCATTAGCAGCGCTCGGCGCGGCCAGTGCAGTTTTCTTGTCTTTTGCCATTACCTGAATCTCCTCAAAATGCGGCGGACCCTTTTACGTGCTCCGGCGCTGCGGCACGGTCCACATGGACGTTAGTCTTTCTTGAGATCGATCTTAGCGTACTTTTGCTCGAACACCCCGAACACATCGGTTGGTATTGAGGTGCCGGCTTCCAGCTGCTTCCTCACAAAGGATGTCAGTGATGCTGCCTCCACCTTCATCTCCTGCTTTACTCCGGCGCCACAGTCCTCGCGTAGCCGTAATTCCTTCACCAACTTACCAGCGGCATCACCCTGGTCCACATTGAACGCGACCATCACGCTACGCTTAATGAGTCCGCCATGGCCATTCTCTATTAGCCACTTGAACGCCTTGGCCTTGCGGTCGCCGATAGAGGCTCGTATCTTCTTAATGACAGTCACACATAGCCCAGAGGTAGATGTGAAGTCTGAGAGACCGAGACCGGCCATGAACTCTGGCAGATCGTACTCCTCGAGTTGCCTCTTCACCGCCTGGGCCTTCTTCAAGGCCGCGTCAGCTACCTCTACGTCCTTTTCAGCCTTAAGCAGCTGCCTGATGAGTTCGTCCAACTTGGCGAAGGCTTCGTCAGTGGGCTTTTTCTCAATTCTGAAACCTGCGAATGGGTCTTTAGCCATGGTCACCCCTTTGCTATGATACCGTGCGGATCAAACTTATTCGGATCTCGCAGCAACGACTCAATACACCACCGGAGGAGTACCTCACCAACCCAGTCCGGCTCGTGCCTGCTCGGCTCTATAATGGGAACCGTGTAAGTATAGCCCACCGGCGCCTCATGGTGAATGCAACTGATTGCGAGGCCCATCATAATCGGTAGTAGGATCAGTAGTCGTATCATATCCACTCCTTCAAAACGTCGCCGGTGATGACAGAGGCCACACCGACCTTCTTCCGCAGAGACTCGATGATCTGCACGTCCACGGTCTTGGGGCAGCACAGATCGATGTAGTTCACCGGATGCTCCTGACCGATGCGGTGAGCACGGTCTTCTGATTGGAGCCGGAGCTCTAGATCAAAATAGTTGCTGTAGTATACCACCGTCCGTGCGGCCGTCAGCGTGACGCCGGTTCCGATAGCAGCCGCAGAGGCCACTAAGAACTGCACGTCGTTGCCCTTCTGGAAGGCATCAAGCGCCTCGCCTCTTCTGGGCCCTGTGACCCTGCCGTCTACGAAGACGCATCTGTTCTTGAGCTTCGGGTGTTGGGTGATTAGGTCGATGTCCCTGGTGAACCTTGCCCAGATGATCGCTTTGTGTGGGAGCTCGTCAATCGTATCGACCAAGAGAGCCAGCCGTGGGTTGCCACCAGGGAGGTCGCGGAGTGTCGGGTTGTCGTCATCGGTTGGTAGGTAGCCGCAGCAAATTTGCTGGAACCGCAGGAGCCGGACGATAGCAAGCATCGCCGTGATCTCCCCATTCTCCAGTTCGATAACGAAGTCGTCTCTGAGTTGCTGGTAAGCCCTCTTCTGTGTAGACGTCAAGTCGTAGTATCGCTTGGAGAATTGCTTGGGCGGCAGGTCAAGGACTTCGTCTTTGGTCAATCGCGTTCCGACCTCGTGTAGGATTTGGTGTAGCGTGTTGAGGTTCTTGTATGCAACACAATGCGGGAACGACTTCTCCTCGCTGATGTATCGCTGCTCCCAGATGCCGAAGTACTGCTTGAAGGCAGAAAACTCCCGGATGCCAAACTGATGCCAGATATTTGGCACCAAGAACCGTAGCTGGTTGTAGATGTCGAACGGAGAGTTCGTCACCGGTGTTCCAGACAGGGTGCGCCGGTAGGGAGCCCCAACTGTCGCCGAACCAAGCAGGCGCTTGGACCACTTGGCACTTGGATTCTTGACTCGCTGACTTTCGTCAAGGACGTACATGCACCGACGCTTCTTGAGGAAAGCCTTCCATGCGTCGCGACCCCGATTTGTCCAGATCGCGTTATAGGACATGACCAGGCAGGCCAGGCCGTCGTGGTTCAGAGCATACCCAAACGACCGTGCGTGCTTCTTGGTGTCCGTGCTATACCAGATGTGAGACTGCATCCGTTCGGCGATGTGGTCTGGCATGTGGGCAACGATCTCGTCGGAGACCCAGTTCCGGTGCACCCCATTCGGCGCTATCACACACAGGCCGTCGATCTCCTTCTCGCCATAGAGGTAGGCCGTAGAGTCGATGACCGGCTTTGTTTTGCCGACACCCTGCTCCCAGAACAACCCACGGAAGGGATCCTTCCCATGCTGGGTGAACTCCTCATGCTGATGGTCATACGGTTTTGTCTTGTACTTGTAGGTCATAGGTAGGCCTCGACCTGGTCCAGTGACATGTGGATCGGAGCAAGCCTATCCTGGGCATACCGAACCGCGCTCCTGATTGCACTCTTGGGATTCCTGAAGTGTCGAATCTTCGGTCGCGTCAAGAACGGAATCCCGCCCAGACTACCTGGCTCTCCCACCATGGCCCAGAAGTTGCGTCCGGTCTTTCGGGAGGCGAGCAACCCGCAGTAATAGAGCTTCACAGCGCCGTTGAACCACTCAACGTGCCAACCGCAGTTGTCCCAGCATCTACCACTCCAGCCGGCAGGGAGCTTCCGGATAACGTCTCTCATGATTCCATGTGCTTCGCTCTTCTGCATAGCCTTACCCCTTACATCTCAAGAAGGAACATTCCCAGTACGTCGATGAAACGGTAGGCGAGGACGACAGGGCTTCTGGCCGCGTCGTCCATGAAACCATCCACCTGGCGAACCTTGCTGGCCTCGATGTTTCGGTATGTTTGTCCACTCTCCTCGTGCTGGAGCCACTCGTCAGCGGAACTGTTCTCGTGCTCCACCCAAGCGTTCAACTCGGACCGCATCGCCTCCTCTGATCCACAGATCTGGGGGAGGTTGCCATTCTCCTTTTCGATTGTCAGCCGCCATACACGTTGAGACATAGTATCCTCCTGAAGGTTTCGGTTCAGACGTAGTATACCGACGCCTCTAGACGGAGCTGACCAGCCTGTCGTAGACTCGGTCGTAGGCTTCCTTCTGGATCGCGTGCAGGATGCTGGAGGCCTCGGCCGCCACCCAGGCCGGAACCGCCTCGGAGTCGGCGATGAAGGCTTCTGCAATGACCTCGATCACCTCCTCTACCGTCATCCCACAGGTAAACTGGAAGTCCTCCGATGGAGACTCTCCAGGGTCGCCGTTGGCACAGTAGCGGCAGCCAGGGCCGTAGTCGTAGGAGACCGAGTACGGAACCTCTTGGACGACGAACTGGCGATCCCTGTACTCTAGGGTGATGTCCACCGTCGAGCTACACTGCATGGCCGATCTCCTGAACAATATTCACCGCCTTCATCACCGCGCCTTGGAGCAGGTCCCAACCGAGGGCCCCGAGCAGCAGGCCGCATAGCACTCCCTCCAAGAACCGGATCATACGTTCACCCTATTCACCATCCAGGCGAGGAAGACCTTAGTGCTGTATCCAGCTGCGTCGAGGGCTCCATGTATTGCCTCTTCCGGCGCGTCCACTGGGCTATAGACCGCAAGGATAGTTTCTCCTGCCTCGTTTGGCCAGCACTCAACCGAGACCTTCGCAATGTCGTAGCGTTGCCGAAACCAAAAATGGTCGATGTCGTCAGGCCCAGGGAGACGGTTGTCGCTGACCTTGATCAGGCAGAGAACATCCTGCCGGTGGGCGCGGACACCCTGAAGGGTCCTCTTCAGATGAAGAGCCATCTGCTCATCCGTCATGACTACGTAGTGGGCACGGATGAAGTTGTCGTCCTTACAGGTGTAGTGTTGGCCAAGACGAATGGCCTGTGGTCGGGTCTTGTCGTTCCGTGCTACCTCTTGTTCAGAGAAGCACAGCTTGCAGACACAACCACGGTGAAAATCGTCGAGTAGCTTGGGAAGGTTGCATTTGCTGCAGATCTTGGTCTCTTCTGCCATCTTCATGGTACCTCCTAGGAAAGCGCTGCGAAGCAAAGGATCGAACCGCCGACCCACTTCCACAGCCATTTCATTCGTGCTGCCCACACCTTCTTCCGCTTCCACTTCTTGTACTTCTTGGGACTCATGCCGTAGGCATAGGCAAGTCGTTGTGCTTGGCCCATTGCTGTGAGACGACGGATGGCCTCCTCGGTTCCTATGCCATGCTCGTGTACAAAAATACGTAGTTCACATCCCTGACGACAGCACCGGCTTATCACTTCGACCCCAGTACACTCACGGCCTCATTCCAGCGAGCTTCCGTCGCCTGGCTTTCAGTGTTGGCCCACTTACCAAGAGCAGTACCACACCATACCAGAGCGATCAAGGCAATCGTGATAATAGTCAGGTTCGTTTTCATGGCTTATCCTTTCGGCTAGAGTTCTCTTCTCTACCTAAACAATACACTACAAACCAGAAGAAGCCAAATCATTTCTTCGGATTTTGTCGGTCTGGCCTCTGTGCATCGAACAAAAGCTCCAGGCCGATATTCTGCTGGTACATAGAACCCAAGCCCTGGACCTTCGAATGTGCAACGCCTTGAGCCTTCACCGTTCGACTACAATCAGGACACTTCACGACGTTGCCGTGTATTAGGGTTGTGTTGAAATGCTTCTGGCAGGTTGCACAGTGCCACCGCGTTGTTCCTGGCCTAAGCGCCATCTTTCCACACCCCCATTTCTCGAACCTCAGTTCCTACCTGACCGCCATCCAACGGGCGATACTTCGGGCAGTGATGCACTTCAATATAGGCAACGTCGGCCCTGATGATGCCCTTACCATTGGCCGACTGTTGCGGACAGGTCTTACTCCCACACTCATCCCGCTTGTCGCAGTACTGAATGACGAAGTCGGTCAGGTGTGGTTTTCGTTTACCGCCGATGAACATGGCTTCTCCCTACGAAGCAATCTGCTCGATGACACAACCGAGGTCGCAGATTTCCGAGTTGGTTACATTAGCAACGTCCTTTGCCTTCTTGCGGCCACCGTTGGTCATGACGAGAACCTTATTCGCTACCTGCCAAGCAGATTCACCATCAGTGACTTCCGCCTTATAGGAGGAGTCATCACCAATCCAGAACACGATTCGGCCAATTTCGATTCTCTTGATTGTAACCTTACGATTGTTGATTTCGTAGGTGGCTTCGGTCAGCTTCATAGCGTTATTCCCTTTTGAGCACCATTGCTCTACTTCAAGTATAAGCTATATCTAGGAAAAGCAAAACGGAAAGATGGGAATTTCTTCCCACCTCCCGTTTGAAAGGGTCTTAGCTTGCCAGCACCAGGGCCTTCTTGAAGGCCACGAGCTTCTGCTGGTTGGAGGTTCCGAAGAGATTGCTGTGGGCACGTCCCTGGCTCTCGCTCACCGGGAGGAACCGACCGCGCTGGTGGTCGTGATATTCCGAGACCGCGTTATAGGCAGCCCACGCTGTGCCGCGGATTCCGTCCATGCTCTGGCGCTCATTCTCCATGTTGGCGCCCCAGACTTCCAGCAGGGCGTCACGCTTGGTGATCTGCCGCATGAACCGCTGAGAGGCCCTCGTGTCCGTGTCGTCGGGAGCCGTATCGGGGACCACACCGAAGGTCGCGTCGTAGCAGGCACGGAAGTAGCCAGCGACCTCGTCCTTGTTCAAATGCTTCGCAGCGAGGACACGCACCTGGGCTTCGAACCTTGCAGATTCCTGAGTGATCAAGCCCAGGGCGAGACGCGCGTGGTTGATCTTACCAACTACATCGCCGGTGTGTTGGAAGGAGATGCCTCGAGCAATGTCCCGTTCGGACATCCGGAGGGTGTTGGCGCAGACGACGCGGATCGAGGTCGGGTAGATCTGGAAGGCGCTGCTCCCGTCGTGGCTGTTGCGGATGAGGACGTACTGGTGTAGGATGTCGGTGTCTGTCACCGCGATGTCCTTCGGCAGCCGGACCAAGGCAAATACGCACCGACCATTACGGAGCGAACCGGCTGTCTCGACCGTGACGGACTTATCTACCTCGACCAGGGCGTCCGCAAACTCCGCGAGCGATTTGTTGCTGATCGGCTTGTAGCCGGAGCCGACGACGCCGAGTTCCTGGAGATTGTCCTTGCGGATGTGGACGGAATGGGAGTGGACCTTGAACTGTTTCTTCTTCCCGTCCTTGGTGTGCGTCGCGAACAACGGAAGCAGCTGAGTTTCCCAGCCGAGGCCAATATGCTCGAATGCCGGCCAGGTTTCCAACCCGTCCGGGATTCCCACCCCGAGGCCATGCCATGCTCTTTCACCGTGCTCACGGACCTCACCAAAGACGTCGTGTGCTTCGATTTCATGTGCCATGATCTTCACCCTTTCACTGATTGAAGTTTGGCCTTCTTTAGGCCGTAGCCTTTTCCAGCTTTGTATGGATAGCATCCATCAGGTTACCAGCAAGACGCGAGCGCTGCTGCAGGATAACTCTATGACCCTGTTCCATTCTGGGGTTGAGCTCTTCGTCAGCTTCCATACCAAATTCCATCTCAAGATGCTCAAACGTCCGCATAACATCGTTGACCCGTTCGATACTAAGATGCCCAGAGGCGAGTCCGTTGACCAGTAGATTCGCGATGCCTTCTGTTGTGGTTTTTGTTAGTGCCATGGTTTCACCCCTTTTACTTAGTAGGGTTCTCTTCTCTCTACATTAAGTATAAGCTACATCTCCTGAAAGCAAAACGGAATCCATCAAAAATATCTGCGACTCTACCTTGCAAGGTAGAGTCGAGGTAGAGTCGCGCGTAAGTCTAGTATCGACAAGGTCAGACTCTACCTACTCTACCTACTCTACCTTGAAAGAAAGAATAAGGTATCGAGTACCAAGGTAGAGTCTCCTGGGCATCCAGCTGTGGAAGTTGGGACAAGGTAGAGTAGGTAGAGTAGGCGAAGTCGGCTGGGCGCTATCCTGATTGCAGGGGACACAGGGTCCGACTCTACCTTCAGACCAAGGTAGAGTCGCGCGGGCAAGGTAGAGTCGAAGTTGGTAGGTCTAGAGGGATTTACGGGGTCTTAAAGATTGTACGGATACCAAGCCATGCAATGGTTATAGTACCAACAACGATTATACCGACTGCGGTGAGGAGGGCCCTTGACTTGATTGAGTCGGCAGTCTTGCGGAGATCGCGGACAAATTGGAAGTCCCGCTGAAGCTGGATCGGATCGGTGGTGTCAATGCCAACCCGGAGGAGGCCTTCATGAACGCCTCGCTGAACCGCGTCGGAAACGAGAGCGCTGATCTCTTCGTCGGAGAGGAGGACATGCTTGTTGGTAGTCTCGTTGTCAGCCATGTACTATTATAGCCCAGAACGAATGAGAGCCCAGGAGAGGGTCCCCAGGGCTCGCATTCAGTCAGGCCTGTTGGCACGGTTGTCGTCGTTAGGAATTGAGTGCCAGTATGGCGTAGGCATCCTCGGCCGACGTTGGGGATCCTACGGTAAGGAGGGTTTGGCCTCCGGTCGTGGAGTCGTCGTGTTGGACCTCGATTGTGTCGGCTGCAGTCACACCTACAAGGTTCCCAGCCAGGCCTCCGGCAGTGATGACGTCGACCCAGGAGCCACTGTTGATTCGGGCCTGAACCTTGGCAGAAGCATTAAGCGCCGTCGCTACAGCGAAAGCATAGGTGCCAGTGTCTGGCGCCGTCCAGGTGCTCGAGGCAGTTGAGGCAGCCAGCGTGCCCCAGTTCTTGTCGCCGGTAAACTGGGTGCTTGTTATGTCGAAGTCCCAGTCCAGGGTTTGGGTAGCCTCATAGACTACAGTCGTATGTGTGTGCCGCGTCTTGATCTTTATACGCATCCGCGTCGGGATCACGCCGTCGGTGTACCGAAGGATCTCCGTTCGGTAGGCATAGTCTGGCGCCGCCGCGTCCCACCCAGTCGTGAATAGGAGCGTTGGTGTCCCGTCTGGATCGTTCCATACTTCGACCGCATACTCGGTCGTGTTGTTGGTTGGGAAATCGCTGTTGATCGTGGACGCGTCCACCGCATACTGTGACAGTTCGTCATAGATACGGAAGTCCCGACGGTTCCACTCGATCTTCAGGCCCTTCGTGTCTTCCGTACTACCCCATTGGGAATCAAGACCACCAGACGATGGATACTGGACTCCGCCAATCTTCGCAAAGGTCGGCGGATACGGTCTTCGCTCCCGGGACACCAAGGTTTCCTGAAGGACAACGAGAGCTCCGTCACTGTCCGAGACCTGGTTGCCGGCCTGATCAAACGGCAGGAGCTTCAGGTCGACAGTATGGGTAATGGTGAAGGCTGTGTCTGTCAAGTCACCACCAGCGTTGATGAACCAGACATCCACTGCATCCGCGTGGGATTGCTGAGCCGAGTCAAGGAGGCCGCGATAGCAACCGGTGAGCTGTATACCGCCGGAGATCACCGACGCGCCTGTGCAGGAGACGAACTCATCACCGATCAGAACAAGGTTGGTCAGGTTGTTACCGATGTCGTTGATCGTTGTGGCTAGGATCTCAGCAACGTTCATGTCGGTCGTAATGTCTATTGTGGTGTCATCGTTATCGACAGCGCCGTCTAGGACTCCGGTGAAAGCGAAGCCTTGGGATCCGCCGGCATTATAGTAGGAGCCGGACGGTGTGCCTGAACCGTTTCGCTGTAGTATGGTGAAGCCGGTTGCGCCCCGGCCTTGGTTCTCACCAGTGACCCAGATGCGGCCCTCCGACGGATAGAGATCACGACGGGAGATAGCATAGGGAGCCTCAAAGGCCAGCTGCTCTGCAGTCGGGAAGGGGATCAGGGTCTTCACTGGCGCAACCCAACTGGTAGTATCCGGATCGGCAAAAGAGGCAGCCCTCCAGGAGAAGACATCCTGAACCGCATCCACAAGTATCTCGGGATCCTTCTTATTGCCTGTGTCCAGCCGCGTGATGCGCATCGGCAGATTGGTGATCGTCAGATCTCTGATCGTATAGGTAAGGGCGAAGACCTCACCAACGTAAGCATCCCAGAAGGACCGATCTACCTTGAACCGGCCCTTGGCCAGGGGATAAGAGTTGGACCGTAGTTCTCGCCATGAGACCTTGTTTGCAAGAGCGTCATCCTTTACTCCGGGATAGGTCCATGTTGCCGGCACAACCCGACCTTGGATCTGGAGGTTAGCACCGTCCTGAGCCGGAGCATAACTCGTCCCGTAATTATTGGACCGCCGCTCATACCCTATCCGCACAGAGTTGATGGTCTGCTCCCATCCACCTCGAGAGAAATCAACAACCTCCTTCAAGTTGGTCGAGTCTAGGGTCCGTAGGGATGGTAGACTATAGCCGTCACGGGCAAGGGCGACACGCCATTTCCCCGTCGTCGGATCGATGCGAAATTTCATATCCCCTTGTCGTTCGAGTTCAGCCAACAGTTGTGTGGCCTTCATCTGCTGCTGAAGAACGTAGCTGAATCCGTTTCCCTCATTATAGAGGGTTGCCCCGGCTGCTGAGAAGTCGGTTGTGTTGATCTCGGCGGCAGAGTAGCCATATCCCCATTCCGTATTGGTCAGGAGTTCTGCGGCGACTTCCATCAGGTTGGCGTCGTAGGTATTGACCGTCGGATAACTGGTGTAGCCAGTAGGGATTCGCGAGACCTCAAAGGACCAAGGCTTGATCGAAGTGGAGGGCCCTACGAATCCCTGTTTCAGGACGCCGTAGGACAGGTTCCGATACCCTGGGCATGGGCTTTGGTGGACAGCCAGATAAGGATCCTGGGCCTGCGTCTTTGAACCAGTGTAGAAGGAGAACGTGCCCCTGACTTCTTTCTCGTCGATCGTTATGTCGCCATCGGTGGCTTGGTTGCCGGACCAGACAAGTTCGTCCCCGATCCAGATCTTCCGCAACGCCACTGGGCCAAGACAAAGGCCGAACTGAATACCTAAGTAGTAGTTATGGCCAATTGTGATGCGCTTACTATTGAAGAGACTTGTGTTGATCTTCTCTGTGATCGGACGAGCAAGATAGTCTCCATACCAGATGACGTTGGGGCCACGGATGCGGAAGGTCCCCCAGCCCAGAGGAATGATCCGCCCCTCGGTCGCCGTCGGGAAAGTGAATTGATCCAGGGTGGCAGCCTTCGCATGTTCGATGTCCGGCTTCGGCGCCAGAAGTTGGGAGACAGCAAAGGAAGCTGCCCAAAAGAAGAACATCAGCCAGAAAGCCATATTACAACCCCGTCGCAAAGATGTTTTTGGTTGGTACGTATGGGCAGCCTCCGAAGTTAAGGGAGTTGCCAAACTTAGAACTGCATGTCCCAATCGATCGGTCGCAACCAGCGTAGGCTGTGACGGTCGCAGCCAATACCGTTTCGTAGAACGGTAGAGCCAGCGTCAGAACGTCTGCGGCCTGTTCAAGAATAAGTCGGTAGTCCAAAACTCCATAGCCAACGAAGCCACCGGTGCACCACCCATTACCCTTGGCTGTGTTAAGGCCTGGGAGCGTAATTAGATTGCCGGTCTCCACAGTCACTGCGGTCTCGTAGTAGTTCGCTCCTGCTGAAATCTTGCAGTTTGGGTCAAACAATATGTTGTTACAGGAGGCCTGAAAGGTTCTCTCTGGAATTTCTTTACTGAAGGCCTCACTGATAGGGACGATAGACAATGAAGAACTAGACATACCATTCGTGAACGCGACCGACCGGATGACGCCTTTGTATATGACCCTCAGGTCTGCGGTATCACCCAGATGGTAGGCTTGGATCGTAAGGGTGGCAGTCTGCCCAGGAGCGATCTTGGTGAACTTCCGTGAGAAGAGATGGTCTCCCGGGAGGGTGATCGTCAAGTGTTCAACGCCAGTAGCAATATGGCCACGGCTGACCGTCACCGGATAGAAGAGGTCACCGGCGATATTGATCGTTGCCGCGATGTCGTCATGCATCCGGTATATCTCATTGCCGATGGTAAGGGTGTAGAATTCAATCTTACCTCCGGTCTCTTGAGCATCTTCAAAGGCATCGTACGACATCAGTCACTAACCTCCTTCGTGGCGACTATGCTCTGGGACTCCCCGAGAGCATTGTGGTGTACGATTATTATATCGTCCGTGTCCAGTCGGATCTTCTCGAGAAACTCAACGCGCTCGATGTCTTCCGGTTCGATATCGTACGGCCATGCTAAATCCACGGTGAGTTGCTCTACGGATCCACTTACCTCGGCGGAGCCTTGGATCGTTCTGACCAAGATCGTACCGTCTAGGAGGTGCATTCTGAATACCTGCTTCGGCCATCGCTGGTGAGCGTTTACCGTATAGCCGATGTGGTCCATTGTGAAGGTGCTGTTGGCGTTGAGCAAAGTCTGGTTTGGCACCAGATCTTTGGAGAATGTTGGGATGTAGAGGGAGACCTGCCTGCCTTTGAGATAGTGAAACAGCTGCCGGAGCTCCCACAATTCCTGCCGGTTGTTCGTCTTGAATCCCTTACGGCTGTGCCGCATTGCGTGGTCCCACACAGCAAACTGCTCCAAGTCGCCGGTCCCGTTATCCAGGACGTAGACCTTTGTTTCGAGAGTCTCCTTCAGGTCACGCTCCACAAGGTTCGGGTCGTCAAGAAAGGTCTTGCCGTTATAGGTGGAGAAGGCATCCGCTGAGGCAATATCGTTCTCCGAGGCATGTACCTTCAGGCGTACATTGAAGTCTTGATCATTATAGACGGCCTTCACCATAGGTGTTGTCGGCATGGTGTAGGCTGTCATCAGGGGCAAGACCTGCGTGTTTTGGGAATAGCTGTTTGCCAAATTAGACGAGAACTGTATGGTAGTAGCTGTTATGGCATCGATCTTCAAAGCGTCAAAGACGTGCTCATCCTGAAGGATAACAGCATAGCCACCAACAAAGAAGTTGGCATAGTCTGTGGTGTTAACTGTGATCGTGTCAGTCCCGACCGTTGCCCCAGCCGAACCCAAGAAGGCCGGTTCGTGCCAGGCCGGAACCGCTATGACCTTCGACTGTCGATCAAACAGCAAGAGCTCAAGGCGCTTGCGATCATCACCCTTGAATCGCATCTCAAATTCACTTCGCGGATACTTCCGATTCATGATCCGCTGCTCGGACGCATCCACATGGTCGATGATCTTGGTGTCGAATATTAGGTGCTCCTTCAGTGGTGCCTCTGGGCGAACTGGTAGAAGGACAATACGACTACCAATGATGTAGATGGTGTACTCCTCACCAGTTGACAGCGTCATGGTATATTCGCCGTCAATTGAGAAGTCACCTGACTGGAGAACCTTGATCGAGAAGGACAAACTATCCTGAGATGCTATATTGAATGGAGTCGCCGGAACACCTATGACTTGGAACCCGACGCCCAGGTTGTCGGTGATTGACGAAACTGTGATCAGCTCTTTCCGGTCGGCGTTGTAGAGCTCGCACAGAATCGATTGCTCGGTGACTACGTTGCCAACATTCTGCACCACGCGTGGGAGCATGTGGGCATGCTCGAACCATGGGGTTTCCACCGGAGTGAAAATGCCAGTTCCGACATGCTTCTTCTGGTCCATCGGAGTCGTTGTTACTTGATGCTCGATGCCCTCGGAAACCAATGGATCAAGTACTGTCGGTATCGCCTTGTCCCATGGTGTTATCGAGCCTTGGTCACAGCCAAGGTCCCAATCCGGTTGCTTCACTATGAGAGGCGACGGGAAGACATAGCCTAGATGATTGATGTTACTGACACCAGGCTCAACAATCAGAGAGCCTTCGCCGTCGAACTGGATGTCCAGGTACTGGATGATCTTTGGTGTGACAATCAGCGAGCCTTCGCCGTCGAACTGGATGTCCCGCTGGGTTGTCCCAGCCGCAGCGCTGATTGTGGGGTGATCACCAGTTGCGTAGGTTGGAGAGGCGTGCTCAGTAAGGGATGTCCCACCAAGCTCTTCTGAGTTGTCGTCATAGAGCGTCCAGTAGCCTAGGATGTTGACAGCGTCCACGTCCTGGGGGTTTGTACCACTGGCCAGTAAGACTGCATTGGCATCAGAAAGGGCAGAACCGTAGAATACAACCTCAGCTATAGAGCCGCTGTAGAAGACACTCGGAGTATTGCGGAACCTTGCTCCAACGGAGAAGTAGCTTATGCCTGTTGTGTTTTGTGAGCCTCCCCCGGTTCCCTTTGATGCTCCGTCCAATAGCACATGGCGACTGGAGGAACTTGTCCACACTACCGTAACATGGTGCCACGTGCTATTGGCAGGCCATGGCGACACCTGATAGGCAGTGGACCACGAGGTGGCGTAGGAAAATGCAGTCACCGGATAGTTTGCTGTCAGCCCACTCAGCAGGCTTATGTTCTGACTGCCAGAGGTCCCGGTGTCGTTTGAGACGAGCGTCGCATTTGCTCCACCCTGAGAGACATCGGTTGTCTTGAACCAGAACGATACCGAGAATGGAAATCCAGACTTAGGAGTTGCAATGTCGAGGAACTGGGTTGAGCCATTCAGGGCAACAGACATAGGTAGCCTCAGTCAATCTGGAGTTTACACTTACCAGCGGGATACTCAATCTGAGTTCCAGTGATGACCGACACATTGGCTAGACCCAACTCCGCGAAGGACACAACAGCGAGAAGATTACCAGCCGTCAGGGCATCCCAAATACCGACATGCGTGGCTGTGCCTTGGGTGCCTGTTGCCGCAGCATGCGTGATGGCCGCGTCGTTCGTCACATGTTGGTCATCGCCAGGTGTTGACGTGACAGTGTAAGCGCCATAGGCTTTACGCGCGTATCCGTTGCTAGAGAATTCCGTGAAGGAGCTTTCTCCACCGGCGGAGCCGTATCCCACAAAGAACGTTTTGCCTGCCATCAGCTGCGTCAACAGCCAGTTTTCAAGGTAATCGGAGAGAGACATTATGTCACCTTTCGGTAGATGATACCCATGTTCCAGGACTCCTGATTGTTGCCGCCGACCATGGCCTTACGCACAGCCGGAAAGGCTGTCCAGGTATCGGGGCCAACGGTCAGCTCCTCAGCTGGATCAATACCATGCAGGTGGATGTGGCCTACGTTCGCGACCCTTCCCAAGTGTCGCCAGGTGATAGGAGGGCTGCTTGCGTCGCCGTCAACATAGAAAGATTCAAATGGGATAATCGGTATGAAGCCTGCTGCCTTGTCTGGTAGCAGCCACCCAAATTGCGACAAGGCAATCCCACCTCTGCAACCTCCCACGACGCGGACCCTATCCACTGCGGCGCGGTCAACCAGTGGGTAATTGGCCCAGGCCGACATACTGACACCCCACTTCCCTCCACTGGGCTGACTAGGTAGGCCCTCACAATGTAGGGTTGCTCCGGTATTGATTGAGTAGCCATAGGTGCCGTACGACGGATCGTGCGCCCCGTCAAGAAACACGGAATGGTATCCTACGTCAGGATCGTCCAGTGGTGCTCCACTATTCTGGCTATTCCAGTGATGGCCGTAGACGTAGGCCCCACCCGTCCATGTACTTGACTTCTGCAATGAGCCCATACCGAAATGCCGATAAAGCCCAGGGGAGAATTCTAGTATGATATGTAGGGAATACGGATCAGTGTAGGCAAAGAAGTAATAGGACGTGAAGGGTCCGGCTCCAATGTTGTTCACATTACGTCCAGAGTAGATCTGTGCAAGAGTGCTGTTTCCATTGCCAGAGTCATTCGCCTGATTCCACGGCTGCTGGGCATAGGTGCCCGAATAGCCCAGCGCTTGATATATCGCCATGTGGGTTGTAGTGTCCCAGTAGATGGTAGAGTACAGGTTGTCGGCCGCTCTGCTTATAGAGCAGAAGTGGTTCCCGGCGTCGTAGTTGTTAACGGTGAACCCGTTCGCAGCCGCAAAGGTCTGGAGCTTATTGATCAAGTCTGTCTGGCCTGTCGATGATCCGGTTTGGTATGCCATCATTCTTCCTTTATACAGAAGAAATAGTTTCGGTTGGTCTTGTTGCAGTTCTGGAAGCACCGATAGACAGCCGTTCCAACATAGATACGGTCCTCAGAATCGACGTCACCATCCGGATTGAAAGAGAACACCCCAATCATATTCCCATAGATCACGTTGTCTGGGCGGTACGACAATGTTGCCGGGATCAGGACGAATTCGCTACTGATTCGGCCAAGATCGTGAAAGACTGCACCGATGGCGGTTTGAACCCCAAACATGTCCTGCCAATTGGCACGGTAGTCAGCATACCAACCGTTCGCGCCGGCAGGTGGGTTGTGCTCAGTTCCTCCAGCAGGGGCGACGGCAACGTAGGTTGTGTCAACGAGGCGGGGAGTCCCGCTATCATCCCACCAATTCAACACCTTGATCCAGGTGCCGTCTGGTGTCCGCAAATATCCCGGACCGTCCCAGCCAGTATTATCAGCCCCTGGATTTGTCATTCCGGCATAGCCAACACCACTGAAGTTGTAGGGGAGCTCGTCGGCTATACAACCAAGAATCAGTTGAGGATAGGAATACTCATCGGCTGTGAGATATTTGTCAATCCCACCAACATAGAAATTCGGATAGACGGAACCTACCTTGAAGGCTGCGGCGATTCGGTTGTCGTCAACGGCAATCCAATAGGTAACAGTTGCTGGTGATGCGCCCCCGGACAAAGGACAGTAGGTTTCTAGATTGCCCAACGCGCCGGGTTGATCTGCCCAGACTTCCACATCAGAGGTGAAGCCGGTGAAGCCGGTGCACTCAAGGAGGTATGCGGCATCCGGTGTGGATTGCGTAAAGGCACGCCACCCGACGTACTGATCCGACGTGGTATTATGAATCATTAGGTATTTGATCTCTGCTGCTGATGGCGTCCAGGTCATGGTGAGAGTCAGACCGGAGCCGGTACCACCAGAGGTCGAGGCAGGGTTGCTCGGCGTGGTCTTATATTGACCAGCCGAGTACACCGAGACCGCCGTCGGCACAGTGGCAGAGACGGTATCAATATTGACGACACAGTCGTGAGAGCCTGAGCCGCCAACGATCGTCACCTTGTCACCAACAACGTATCCAGTTCCTGCCACAGCTATCACGACGGCGGTGGCCTCATCAGCTTCCCAATCCACCTTGGTCTCCCAGGCGGTATCGGTATAGGTCATGGTGAACTTAGCGCCGGTGCCTGATCCGGAGGATGTGTTCTGGGAGACTGGGTTGGTGGCCTGGACCGTGTAGACACCGGAGTCGGCCATGTGGATCGCAGTGATAATCCCTGTGCCAGCCGCAAACGTAAGGGTCATCGTACAGCCGGTCCCGATGCCGTCCGAGGTCGTCGCTACAGGATTCGAGGGCTGTGCAGAGCAGATACCTGGGTTATTAATCGCGACAGTGGCTACGGCGGTTCCAGCGAGTGTCAGGACCTCCAGTTCAACAGGTACGGAGAAGGTTCCGGCAGCCGGGATAATCTTATCCCCGACAGCGTAGTTCGCCCCTCCAGCCGAAACTACGGCGACAGTGACGTAGTCACCGGAGTTTATCCCCATGACCTCGACTTCCGGCTCGTGATACTTCGTTCCGCCGGCAAGCGTGATCGTATCGCCAATGGCAAAGCCGGTGCCGCCATTCAGAATGGCAGCCGCCGAGATGTGATCATCCTTCACCAGGTTCTTCAGGGTATCCATGAAGTCCCAGTAATCGGTAGCCGTCCCTTTGAACCAAGCCATTTATTGCACCTGCCGTTCTTGTTCGCTCATGTAGTTGACGACTATCCGTTCGCCTTCAGCACTTTCCAGCGCGGCGAGGGCCTCTTCTTTCGACGACACATTTATTATAGTGATGTTCCCACCCTGCGCTCCTCCCTGGGCGCCAGCCGCCATGTTCTGGGCGGCACCATTCGGGACTATCGACCCAGAGGCGGACGGGGAGAATAGCTCTGGGCCCTTCTCTCCAACGACGTAGAACTGTCCTGGCGATACTGGACCACCGGCTGCCCTTGCCTTATCACCACCTCCGCCCTGGCTGAAAGCCGAAGCGATGGTACCAAAGATACCCCCGGACCCACCCATCGCGTTGAGCAGGCCAGAGATAGCCTGTCGAGCCAGAAGTCTAGTCAGATCTGCCAGAACCGAATCTACCAGCGACTTGAAGTTGACCTTGCCAGTAGTCACGAACTGGACCAAGGCGTCCTCCGCCGAGTTGAAGGCGTTGACTAGGGTTGCCTCAGCCTGTGCCCCGAAATTGTGAATCGTCTGTCCAATCGACTCAAGACCGGCCTGAACACCGGCTTGAAGTTGAGACAGGCGTGCGGCAGGGCCCTCCTCAGGTGCGGGAGCAACACCTGTTCCTGACGGAAGCGTAGAGCCTGCCACCGCAGCCTGTTCTTGAGCTTTTGCAATACGGTCCTTTGCGATTACATCCGCTCTGTCGAAAAGACCATTGACGGAATCCTCGAACACCGTGATCTCATCAAAGCCTTTGGCGAATCCATCCACAACGGCATTCGCCAGGGTTTCAGTAGAGCCTGCGGCTGTGTTCTCAAGCCGAGGGATAAGGCCGTCTCGAGCCAGACGCCGGTAGGGTTCACCGATGCGCCCAGGGATCTTACCCAGGGTGGTGTAGAATCGACGGAATCCTGCGTCAAGGACCGCGAAGACTTCATTCATCGCGTCGATCATGATCTCTTTGAGAGCCGGACCCAGGTGTTTGAAGAGGGCCACGATGGCGTTGATCGCCCCTCGCCACAGGCCGATCCATGCATCTAGGCCCCTGGCGGTCAGCATGACCATATCGGCAACGCCAAACTCAATGTCGTCGAACGCGGTGGTGATTCCACCGAACTGGGTCTTGAAGAAGTCAACAACTATCTGGCCGGTGGTGATGATACGTTCCCACACTGCCGACATGAGATCGCCAAGGTCAGACACCCCGTCTTCTGTTAGCATGATCTCTCGACGGTAGGCAACCAAGGCCCCAATGCCAGCGCCGATCGCGACCAGACCGAGCAGAGGAGCCAGAGTAACCAAGGCAGATATTAGAGTGGGAATCGCTGCCGTTGCCAAGGCATAGATAACTCCCTGAACGATCTCGATATTTGCAGCCAGGTAGCGAAGGCCGTTGGCGAGGCCGTCCAGAAGTCCCCGGAGCCTGTCACTCCAGCCGGACTCACCAAGGGAAAGTTGAACAGCCTCAAAGGCCGACTTCACTCTCAGTAGAGCCCCGTTCAGGTTGTCGTCCATGATGCGAGCAACTTCCTTGGCCGCACCAGCTGCATTCAACAGTTCCGCATTATTTGCCTTGATCTTAGGAACCGAGTTGATCAGAATGTTGGCGGCGCCACCGCCTCGTCTGCCGAAGATCTGGTAAGCCTGGCCAGTTGTGATGCCGGCCTCTTTCAGATTTTGCAGAGCTTTGGTTAGACCGACCGAGGACACCCTGACTTGATCTGTCGTAAGACCTACCGAGGAGAGAATCTTCCGGGTCTTTGCCGCCGGAGCTTCCAATGCAATCATTACCTGCCGAAGGCCGGTTCCACCAAGCGAGCCCTTCAGTTGGGCGTCAGCAAGCGCCTGCAAGGCAGCGACCGACTCCTCAAGGGACACGTTGAGGCCCTTGGCAGCCGGGGACACAAACTTCATGGCCTCGCCGAGTTGGTTCACATCGGTGGCTGCACTATTGGCTGCGAAGGCCAAGACATCGGTCACTCGTCCGGACTGATCAGCCGCAAGGCCGAAGCCACGAAGCGTGCCGGCAGTCAGCTCGGCAGCCCTCTTGAGATCGAGGGAACCGGCCTGTGCTAGGAGCAGCGTGTCTTTGACGGAGACCAAGGTCTCGCTGACTTCAAAGCCTGCTCTGGACAGCTCAACCATGCCCTCAGCAGCCTGCGTCGCAGTGAACCGCGTTGTGGCACCAAGATCTCTAGCAGTGTCACGGAGTCGAAGGAATTCGGTATTCGTAGCGCTGGAGACAGCCTTTACAGTGGACAACGCCTGCTCAAAGGAAGCGATAGTCCGGATGGTACTCCGGAGTGCCAGTCCGACGCCAAGGCCGAGAAGGGCACTCTGAAGGGATCTCACCCCGAGGGCTGACCTCTGGGCAACACCACCGATCTCGGTGAGCCGTCTTTTGACGACACGTGTGCCCTTCTCCTGAACGATAATGTTGATGCGTTCGGTAGGCATATCAGCGTCCTGTGTCTATCGTGACCCCTTTTATAGCGCCGACCGCAGCCTGCACAGCTGCTTCGACAAACATCGCTGGCGCCTGAGATGAGGAGCCCTCGTTCAACCGTGCAATATAGTCCAGGTTGTTAGCAATAATGATCGCTGCCCCCGGCTGACTTCGTGAGATTTGTTCCTGTCCCTGGGAGATAGCAGCCTGGGCATTGCCGGACTCACCGAACTTACCGGGATCGGTTCCCGCCGGAATTGGGCTGTAAGGCTCAATGACCCTACCTCCGAATTGACCTTTTGCGTTGCGGCTTTGCTCAGTCCCCTCAGAGCCCAGGGATACGATCCAGTTGGAACGAGCGCGGCCAGTGTCTACCGGTGTGCCGAGGACGACCGCCTGGTCGACCGCAAGTGCTGCCCTGCGGACAACCTTATTGACCTCACGAGGCACGTTGCGTGCTCGCAATTTCATTCGTCGGGCAAACCGCTCGAGGCTCATTTCTTCACTTTCTGTGCTCGTTTTGCCTGCACATATTTGACATAGGCATTGTCCATCGCCCTCACGAGATAGAAGAAGTCGTCACGTTGTTCTCCTTGTATCTTAAAGACCTTGGCATAATCACCTATTGACCTCCAAGGTATTGGACCCACACCCCAACCAGAAGGCCGGTCTGGGTCCAGCTCAAGCCACGCGGTGAAGTACAGCTCCAGCCCCATGATAAGGGCGGGAGCATTCGCAATACGCTTCGGGATCGGATTACGATCCCGAAGGCATTGCTGTATGATACGCTTTTCGACAGAGCCCTGCTCCAGCGTATAGAGCAGGACCTCAATCAGTTTCCCGCTGCGAGCTCGTTCAGCTCCGCGCGGAAGAGAGCGCTGGCCGAGGCCTGATTCTGGATGTCAAAGAATACGTCGGGTAGGTTGCCGAAGGCGAGCATGACATTTTCAGGCGTCACCGGCAGCAATGTATCACCAGCTTCGACGCCGGCATCCTCCGGAGAAATTCCTGATTCCCACTTCGGCTCTTCGATGGTACCAGTGTTTTCCTCCCAGCCGAGGATGACGGTGTGAGAGTAGACCTCACGGAGGATAGCATTGGCCCGCTCATCGTCGAACTGGCCAAGCGCGATCGCTCTGCGATAGGGCTTGGTCTTGGCGTCGAGCATGCGGCTGAATTTCTTGTTGGCACCACCGGCTCTGGCGACCGTGATTCTGGTCTCTCCATAGTCGATCACAATGCCCTTGGTTTCCAACTGCTTGTCGGTTTTGAACTGGCTCTTCAGACTCATTTTGCTGCTCCCGTACTCGTATTGCTATAGCCTGCCGCGCTCCCGTTGATGCGGCTATTAGGCGTCAGCCAGCGAAGGCAGATAATCAAAGAAGACCATCAACATCGTATGGTCCATATTGCTGTCGAATGAGGCACCAGTAGCAGCTTCCATCGACAGAGGAAGAGTGATCGGGGAATCCTGCTCAATGCTGAGCTTCCCATCGCCCAGGGTAATCAGTGGGATGTCGATGGTGATGCCAGCGTTGTTCGCAACCAGGTGAGCGTCAATGGTGATGGAGGAATTCGCCCTGACGGCCGCGATGGCAGCGACATCCGAGAAGTAGGCTGTTATTGAACCACCCACCTCGAAGGTTCCGACCGAAGCATCAAAGGCCCCGAGGACGCCGATTGCCTTGTTCGGGACAACGTTGTTGGTCAGCGTCAGGCTGATGTCCGAGGCATAAGCAAACAGTGCCGAAGGGTTTCCGTCACTTTCGTTGTGGACTTGCAGCTTGATCCGGCTGAAATCGGACGAGGTATTGAAGGCGTCGGCCTCCACTAGCGTCGGCCGTGTGCCAGCCTTGGGGCCTACGGTTCCATTCTTATACTCAGCGTCCAGTCCAACGAAGGCCAGGTCCGCCGTGACCTTATCGGCTGCGGCGATGTTGACATTGAACTCGTTGGGGATGGCACCGACAACATACTCAGCCTGAGTATAAGTGTCCCCGGTGTCGGCCTTGCCGAGAGTTCTCTCCAGCTGATAGGTCCGGCGGACAATGTCAGCGCCGGTCTCGTTCTTCAGGCATCGACCACAGAAGATCTGAACCAGCTCAGTCGTGTTGGCCTCGGTGACCATGGTGGCCTGGGTCTTGTCAAACTCCAGCCTGGTGGCCGTGATGGATCGAACACGAGCAAAGCCATTGTTGGTTGCATTGATTTGGAAGGCCGTGGCTGAGTTGTCACCACCGACGAAGATCCACTCGCCGACAACCAGGTCGAGATCGGTGAAGTCCAGGACGGTCGACGTAAGAGCCGGTCGGCTCCCGGTCATGTCAACATCGATGTCACCAGCCGCAGTCTCAACACCAACCTTGACGATCGAAGCATTGGAGGTGACAGACTCGTCAACCGTAGTGTCCGCTCCGCCAGCGCCGTCGGCCAGGGTCGTGGTAATAGTCGTGGCGGCAACCGTCGCGACTTTGCGGATACCGTTATTGGCCGAGTTGGCAAAGCCACTGGTCAGGATGATATCGCCGACCGCAAACAGGGTCGTCAGGTCGGTCGTACCACCAACACGCGTAAAGGTATCAGTGACACTTGTGACCGAGAGCGTCATGGTCGTGATACCAGGAGCGTTCTTGAGATCGCCCTTGGTGCGGAGATCGGCGAAGAAGAAACCCTGAAGCAGGAGCTGAAGATTGTCCTGGGTCAGGTCCGTGCTGAGGCCGCCGGTCGCATCCAGATCCGTGACCACACCCTTCTTCCGCTGACGGGAGGCGTTGATCGGGGTTCTGGCAACGTTCGTGATTTCCCCACCGAAGTCGGGATAGGTGTTCGGCTCGGCCGGAATCCAGACAGGCGTCCCGGGGAGAACCTTCAGCGACTCCTCCTCGGCAATGCTGAGGCCGGTGCCATTACTATCAAGCTTGTAATTCGTCGCCATCGGAGACTCCTATTTGATTTCGTCGTATTCGAAGGCTGCGACAACGTTCACCATGAAGAAGTCGCCGTCTGGGCCAATTTCGTTTATCGTCACATCCCTGAAAATGACGCCACTGGAGGATGTAACTCCCTCGTAGGCATCCATGATTATTTTAGCCAGATCTGTGTCCCCTGGCAAACCGGTGCCAGATGGATAGAAGACCGACACTGTGAGGACTCCAGTTCGCCGGAACCGGCGCGTCCCCATGGCTCCGGCCAGGGATGCCTGTCGGCTTGTCGCGTGGCGAACGGTCGCACGGCACCATGGAGTGTCAGTCGTCGGAGGAGTGGACTTATTCGACACGTTCTCCCACTTGATGAGGGAGGCGCTTTGGCTGGCTGTCGTCACCCAGGCTGTCGTGAGAAGGCCGAGGATGTCAGAATAGGCTTGGTCTCTCGAGGCTGGCATTATCTCTGCACTCCAATGAAGTAGAGTAGCACAACGTCGCCAGGCTTCAGAGTCTGTGTGAAAACAACCTTCCACTGGGTGCCGCCATCTACCAGCTGGTTCGCTGTCCGGAGGTCGAACGGCGGACTCACAGTCCCCGGCGCTGCAATGCAAATCTGCTCACTACGCTTTAGGAGATCTGCGTCGATGGCACCCAAGCCCAGGGCACGACTATCAGCCGGAGGCACGAAGGTTCCATGGAGAGTGGCCGTGGCATCGGGCGTGCCTATTGGATTGGCAGGGCCCTCCCAAGGCTTACCGGCATCAGCAGGCGCTTGGTCGAAACGATTGAAGACTACGGACCGACCGGTCCCTTCAATCAGGGTCTTGGCCTCTGCGGCCAGTGCGGTGTATCCTATGATGTCTGCCATTATGCCCTCACGACTCCATTGGAGCCCTTCACGTACTCCTGGAGGAGCCGATCGGCCGCTGGGTAGGGCTTCGTGATAGCGATGTTGGCATCGGCGCTGAAGGTCGTCTCTGTCTCTATCGGACCGACCTTCTTACGAGACCCAGTTACCTTCCCACCAGAGGCGTCTACCGTCGGGTCCGGCGCCAGGTCGGCGATGGTCGAACGGTAGGCATACTCGAACGTGGCTTCCTTCAGGGGATCTGGCATGCCAGTGATAAGTAGGCCGGTTGAGTCCCGCAGATTCGATCTCGGGAACTGCAAGGGCTGCTGGTTCAGAGACCAGCCGGTCGACGTCGCTACATCAAAGGAACCGTTCCCTGCCGTCGTTGTCGTAGCCACACCGTCGTTGTCAGTATAGATGACGAGCGTTGCTAGGTCTGGATTAGGGAACAAAAAGTCAGCAACCTTGCCGTCCGCTGCGGCAGCAGAGGCAGCAGCTAGAGCCGTCGCAAGGTTGCTGAGGGTGTCGTAAAGAATGTCGCCAATCTCAGCGTGGGTGTCCAGCGTGGCCGTAGTCTTGAAGGTGGCGATCGCGGAACCCACTGTGACAGTATCACCATCGGACGGCTGAGCTGACAGGGTGAAGGCGGATCGAGAAGTGAGGGTGGTGAATCGGCGCGTGCCCCTGAGCTTGAGTCCCCACCGTGTATCGATGTAGTCGGTTCCAGCAATAAGGCCTGCCTGAATCACAGGATCAGTAAGGGCCACAGCTGCAGCACTACCGCGATCGGTGAAGTAGGACTTGAATTCGGCGATCGTCGCATACGACGTCGCACCCTTCTTACCGGAACCGTCTTCAACTAGGAAGGACATCAGGATACCTCGCTGAATTGACGTGGTCTTTGGTTGTGGTAGCAACTCACCGGGAGGATCACCTGGGCATTAGACAGGGCGATTCTGTCACACACTACTACCCGAGTTGTCACAGTCCCCTCGACGGTCGCTACGGCTCCGTTGCTGGCAGCCGCCCAACCGTTCGGGAGCGATCCACCGGTCGCCTCTCCGGACGCCACAAGATTACCGTTGACCCACATCCTGGCCTTACCAGAGGAAGGAATGACGGCGACTACGATGTCAAGGACTTGGTCTTCCACCGTGACGGGCCCTGTGAGCGTAACACCATCAGCGGCGACGGCATCTCCAAATGCAGCATAGAGTTTGTCGTCAGCCGCAGCGATCCAGATCGCAAGCCCAGTGGTGGCATCGCCAAGTTCGAATATGACGCCGGCAGGTGTGGCCCCTGTGATCTTGACCTTTGTTCCTACAGTAAAAGGCAGCGACCTGTCTGGGAACAGGCCGCTGACCGCTATACCAGTTTCGGCTACGGTGAAGTCGTGGGTGCGATGAAGCTCAAAGCCAGGATGACGCAGGCCCTTCCGACGCTCCTGAGCGTTGAAGAAGTCGGCCTGCTGTCTTGTGCCTAGAGGATTCCATCGGCGTACCATTTCTCCTCCTTACAGAGGCGGTCGCTGCGGGCGCTGGGTGCCGCGAGCCGTCTTACGGGACATGGCTGCATCCAACTGAGAGCCCTTGGCGATGTCGCCTGCACTTACCATTTTGAAGATGTTGGCTCGGCGACCGGCGCGTGCCATGCGGATCTCATGCTGAGACTTGATGTAAGCCAAACGGGCTTTGGTGTCATCGGCCGGTGAATGGCCTCCAAACTCCGCCTCTTGCACCTGGTCGCGTTCTCTGGCGATTTCGTTACGAGCCCTCTGGAGCGAAGCAATTTCCTGATCCATGACCTGGATCTGCTCATCCAGTTGGAGCTTGGTCATCGGCTGATCATCTAGCACGACGGCCTCTCTCGCCTGGGCCACCTCTTCTGTGCTGGTGACATTGGCCGAGCCCCTGCTAAATCCAGGATTGGCATCAGTCACGTTCTGCCTCGTGATGCTTTTGTCGTCGAGAAGACCCTCGATTATATCCATCCTGGGTAGGTCGTCAACCGTCCAATGGCTGTCGTCCTCAGGATCGAGCAGGGTAAGTGCCTCATTGATTGCGATCGTCATGTCCATGCTACACTCCCACAAAAGGCAGTCACCGTCGGATGGTGACTACTGTTAGTCGTCACCGAGGACGATATAGGCCAGCTGAAGCTCACCGTTCACGGTAAGGTCTACAGACTGGTCGTCCGTAATATCCGCCGCGTCGATGAGTGCACTGAGGTTGATTTCCAGGGAACCGTCGGTATTGTCGAGCATGACCGGAGTGGCATTCACACTGCGGGTGCGAACACCGATCTCAGCCGTGGCGGCAGCCAGCGCCGTGGAAGGCAGGATGTTGACGTCGGTGCTATCCAGCGTGGCGTCGGCCGTGCCTGTGCTACCAACGGAGAAGTCGCCTTCCCAGTCAGCGGTGAGATTGGCATCAGCGCCGGAGCCGTCCAGTTTAAGGTAGCCGGTACAGCCCAGGAGCAGGATGTTGCCTTCCGGAAAATCACCAAGGACGGCGGTACCAAAACCGACGGCCTCGCCGGTCGCGGCCACCGCAATGGTGAGGTCCTCGACCACAACAACCTGCCGGCTGACATGCTGGCGAGTCTGGTGAGCACCGCGAGACAAAGATCTTGGGAGACCCTTCATAATTTCCTCCAGTAAAGATAAGGGAGGGCCCTGTTAAGAGCCCTCCCGGTTGTGCCTCAAGAGGGGTCAGGCCTAAGATTAGGCCTCACGGGTGCGGAGCAGAGCGAACTTGATCTGCTTCCGCTCGGGATACCGGCGAATCCAGTTGGCCGCCGT
>Ga0075123_10000036_pt1 | contig 61804 bp, 49 predicted proteins | sample AntAceMetag02UKX_FD_69808 | JGI IMG/M metagenome (GOLD analysis project Ga0075123, IMG submission 69808) | Saline lake microbial communities from Ace Lake, Antarctica - Antarctic Ace Lake Metagenome 02UKX | ecosystem: Environmental > Aquatic > Non-marine Saline and Alkaline > Saline | place... | reverse complement strand
TCTTTTACAATAAGTTGTCCTTTAACATTATAAATTGAAAGTACTCCTGTTTCATTTTCTTTTATATCAAATGAAATGGATGTGCTGGGATTAAACGGATTTGGGAAATTCTGATTCAGCTCAGTTTCCATTGGAATTTCTGGTATTTCATTTCCTCCAGCAGGAATAGTTAAAGAAACTGGACCAAACATTTCAGTTTCACCAGAGCCACATATACTTTCTAACCAGTACCAGTAAGTAAAATTCTCATAAACATCATATTCATCGATAAAGGAATAGTATGAAGGTCCTGAAGTTGTTCCGTTGCCAGGCATAGTATTAAGATTAAGGATAGAAGCCTGACCAAGATTAGAAAAATTTGCACGATATATATTCCAACCGGCATTATTGGATTCTGATTGTGTAACCCAATTTATAGTTGGTTGATTATTTGAATATGCAGTAGTGAAAGATGAAAGAGTTACAGGTAATATTGTATCATCATTTATTGCCGCGAACACATCTAATTTTCCATATCCCCATGTGTCATTGGGAACTGCACCTGTGTACCCATCTGTATTTGCATTATTCTGAATTGCATCGTACACCTGCTGAGGAGTTACACCTGGCCACCTATCCAATATTAGTGCTGCCGCTCCGGCAGCCATTGGACAAGACATACTTGTTCCAAGCATTACATAGTAATTATGTGGAGCGGTAGTATCTCCATTGTTATCTACCCAAGATGGATTTGCAGAAGTGTAAACATCTGTATCACGAATTGAAATTACCGAAGCCCCTGGAGCAGCAATTTGAGGTTTTTGAACTCCATCTATTCTTGGACCACGGTTTGAAAAAGTGAAAATATCATTATTTGTCTCACTTGAGTAATAATATCCACCGCCATCATATGCTGTCCAACCTCTATCTGTTGTCCAAGCTCCTACTGCAAATACATTATCTGCTTCTGCCGGACTTCCGCAAGTGTAGAAAGGATCGGGACTTTGAAATGTTGATGCACCAAACAATTCATAAAGGTGGAAAAATTGAGAAGTACCGGAATTGTTCGTAATTTTTACATAATATGTTCCTGCGGGTTCTAAATTTATAGTTCTTGTTTGTCTGCTTTCCGTTCCTCTTGGGCTTTCAGTATAAGAATATTGACTTTTTGATAAAAAGCTGTATCCAGAATCATAATATGAAATATCAAGATCGACATTTCTTCCAGATCCATCATCCCAAACCATATTGAACCCAACATAATCGCTTGTTGCAGCATGATTTACTTGAATGTATTCTGTTGTGCTGCCTGCTCCTGCTGCGACAGTTCCGGAATAATGGCGGTCATCATTAGCATCATTACCAGATGACATAAAAACTGGAACTCCCTGAGCGTAACACCAATCAGCAATTTGACAATTACTGTCCGAGCCATCATGGTAAGTACTCCATCCACCATAACTCATTGTAATAACATCTGCGTTGTAAGTACTTACGGCAGCTGTTAAAGCACCACTTATTGCTGCACCAGTAGCCCCACCATTAGTGTCGTGTTCTATCTTCAGGAAACAAAGATCTGCATCGGGAGCCATACCCTTATAAGATCCTCCTCCATTACCAATATTCGACGCTGACAAACTTCCTCTTCCTAAAACAGTTCCTGCCACATGAGTTCCATGACCGGTTCTCAAATGAGTATTTTCAACATCGTCATCAAGAGACCCGGGAGTTCCATCATATTCAGAATAATCTTTTTTATCATAAGAAGAAGGCATATCTGTTCCATCATAGTATGAATCGAGACCAGAATCTAGAACAGCAACCTTTACACCTGTACCATCCCAACCGGCTGTCCAAACATCATCGGCATTAATTGCGGCATATCCTCTGTTATTTTGAGGATAAGACTTTTTTTCTCCACTGGCAATTCTAACTATTTCTCTCTCGGAGAGAACATCTAAAAAACATTCAGTTGGAATTGATGCAATAATAAACCCATTGGGATGATTTTCAAGTGGCGGAACCCATGAATCCAGATAACATTCAACCCCCTGATTCTCAAGTGTGTTAATTATTTCATTTGATGGATATTCAGCAAAATAAAGAATAACTTTTGCATACTCTGTTTCATCATTTCTAACGCCATTATTCAACTGCTGTATTTTGTTGCTGATATTCCTAATTAAAAATCCACTATCAATTTTAGATTGAAATTCATCAGGAATTTGAATAATTTCTTCCTCATTAAGCAGTAAGTCTTCAAATGAAAATAAAATAGAGATAAATAAAAACAATAAAATTGTAAAAATAAAACATTTTTTCATACACCCTCCTATGAATTTATGATTTTTATTTAATGAAAAGTTAGGTTATTGTCAAGCGAAAATGGTAGTTGTGATATTAAAAGAAAACAAAAAAAATCCCACCTATTGGCGGGATTTATATAAATTTCACGATCAATTATTTAATTCTCAGCAACTACACGGTAGAATTTCTTCTCATTAATAATTGGAGTTGTCCAGCTTTCTCCGATAAATGATCCGAATGTGTCTTCTGTAAAACCGGTGTATGGATCATCAGAAGAATATACTTTATAAGAATTTGCTCCAGCTACTGCATCCCAGCTTATGGTCAAATTAGAACCGGTAATTGATATTGTTACATTTGCTGGTGAGTCTGGTGGGAGTGGATCTATTACATCAACTTCTGATGAATAACGATAATAATTCTGTTTTGTAATAACAAGATCAACATTTATTGGTGGAACTTGCGGTTCAATTGTTATATCAACCGGAGAACCAGTCCCTTCGGCAAGTCCAATGATTTCACCTTCAACTGATAATGCAATAAGTGCATCTGCATCAGCTGTTACTGTAAAAGATGTAAGCCCACTTAAAAGTACAGCATCGTGAATTACGGTTAGATCTTGTGGTACTTCCGAATAAATAGTTGTAAAGGCATCACCATGATGATGGAACAATGCATAGGTAACTGCTTTGTTATTTGTGTTATAAGGCCAACTAGATGCTTGAAGGAAATATTTACCCGCCGCATTTCCAAATGCCGGTAATACTCCTCTCTCTACTGGAGTAGAATTATAAGTCGGTAAAAAATCCGGCCACATATTATCAAACATCCCCCAAACATATGTATCATTTACAAATGAATAGGAAATTTCGGAAGCTGCAATAATTCCAAAACAACCGGAATTCTCCCCATTATAAGTATATCTATGGAATTTTTCTGCAAAACATTCACCGGCCAAATTATATTTACCTGTCAAACAGTTAATAGAGAAAACAAATGTAAGATCTGTATTTGTGAGACCGTTAATACTTGAAGAATAATAAGCTGGTTCACCCCAACCCGTTGTAGAACCATGATCACGGTGCTGAAGCAGGAATGCACCATCATTGATTGCATTATTAACTAGAGTAGCATTTCCACCTGTCCAACCGCCAAGTTCTGCTGGAGTTGCAGGTATATAACCTAAATCGTTAGGTCCAAATTTGTTTACAACGGTAGCCGTATTTGTTGCTGTTGACCAGGTAGTAGAAGGATTTCCCTGATAGACAGCATTAATTCTTACAGGATCTTTTCCTTGTGCATTTAGGAAATAACCTCCAACAGCTTCTGAACAGATCTGGAACCAGCGTTCAGTTTGCCAACCAAGTGCTGTGATCGGATGATCATAAAAATCCGGACTTGTAGGTGGATTTCTCTCATAATTGAGGAACTTAGTTACCATTGTTTCAAGTTGGTCAGCATTTTGTGCTGTCATACGTGCCAGAACTACATCCGGCATACTATTACCGGAAACATCAGCATAAATGTTATCTGATACACAGTAGTTATTCCAAATTGGAGAGACAACCGAATTACCGGTAGTTCCATAATCACCTAAAAGCAAAATAGCTGCCGGAGCCGGATCCCAACCTGTAGATGGATCCATAATATCATCGATATAGCCTTCTATTGCTGAAATTGTGTTTCCACCTACTTCTGCTGTTGTTTTGATCACTGTAGAAATACCTTGTTGTGTACGGAATACTTTAATTGAATCCGCCCAGGCTAAGAAGGTTGCATCATCAGGACAAATAATCAGATAATCAGCACCATCACGAGTTCTAAGATTTGATGATGAATAATTAATTACAGGAAGAGATCCATAGTTAAGTGTATTATCACTGAGAATAGGATCCCACCATCTACTGCGAAGATTATCAGCACCAAAATGTCCATTACCACCAACAAATTCTACTTCAACTTGCAGATCACGATAAACAATAAGTTCTTTTGTAACTGGATTGTATTGGAAGGGTGTTATTCCCAACATTACAACATCAACGCCACGCATCTGAGTTTGCTTACCCAATGTTACTGGACTTACAGGATAGAATGCATCTTTCATATAAATATTCTGATTCCTGCTATACTCAAGTGGGCTGTCATCTGTATCAAGTGGAATACGCGGAGCAGGTGCAACTTCTACATTGTAGAAAGTTTCCGTGCGGCTGTTCAAAATGCGAAGTGCTGCTGTCGATCCCTGAGGAATAGCTATATAGTGACCATTCCCTGGAAGGTTTGGCATTCCTTCATCGTTTGGCAGAAAAACATCGGGTAATTGAATATTGGTCAGGTTTTCATTATCAATCAATATATTTTCAAAGTAGAATTTTGTGATCGAATAGTTCAATTCTAGTTTTTCATCACTTTGTTTTTCAATACTGAAACCATGTTTGTTCCAACTACCGGTAAATTTAACTTCTTCTTGATAAGCCGATAAACTTATGACTATAATACAAAATAGTAATATAATATTTTTTTTCATATTTTCCCTATTAAATTAATTCTGTTGAAGAATTAAGATTCATTTTTTTTGTCAATTTTATTAATATTTGTGAATACTGCCACCAATGAATTCTCTAATTACAGAATCTTGCGGAATCGACGATTCATCACTAAAACCAACGATCTGCTGCATAAAGTTATTAACTCGTGAGGCGCGTATAAATGCATCTTTTTTTAATTCATTATTTTTATATTTTTCAGTCCACTTTCCAAATTCTTTCGCCAGTCTTGCTTTATAAATTGGAAGTTCATAAGGCATCGCACTATTGATTATATAATCTGCGGAATTGAGATAAGGGATAATATGTCTTATCTCGCTGGCACGAACATAATGCCAGTGTTCCAGAGTTTGTACCGGGTCATAAGCTCTGTGTATTGAATCACGCAGCATCCGGCGGATCAACCGGAAATCTGTCCAGCGCAGATATTTCCCATTATTATCTTTGATCTGGAACATAGGTTCAAGATATAATTTGAATTTCTGATCGTCATCAATAGATTTTGTCATTTCAGGATAAAGACCATGGAGGCTGTCGATTAATAGAATTTCATTCTTTTCAAGTTTCATGGGTGTTTGATCTAAAAATCTGGTTCCTGTTTTAAAATCATAAAATGGAATTGTTACTTCTTCACCATTACATAATCGGCTTATATGTTCATTTATCAATTTCAGATCGAGGGCTTGAGGAGTTTCAAAATCGTAATCTCCAAATTCATCTATGGGATGCATTGCCAGATCATAAAAATAATTATCTACAGCGAACATTTTGAATTTGAATCCCAACTTGGTAAGATGTTCTTCAAGTCTTATTGTAGTTGTCGTTTTCCCTGAAGACGAAGGACCGGTTATTAAAACTATTTTTAATTTATCTATTCTATTTGAAACTAACTCTCCCGCCATAGTAACTTCTTCGGTATAAGCAGTTTCAGATTCATGAACAATATGTGGAAACTCACCATTTTCAACTCTTTTGTTAATTGCTTCGATAGTATGTAAATTATTTGATACAGACCAATCTAATATCTTCCATATTTTGTGCCACGGTATACTTTTCGATGGGGAAGATGCCTTTAATGCTTTTTCCTTCCTACGTTGGACATTACTGTTCCTATAAAGAATATATGCTTTCGCAATCCGTGAACGTCCATTCTTAATTAGAACTTTTTCTACAACGTCTTGAATATCTTCTATATGTGGATTTGTTCCCTGTGTGTATTTCTTATTTAAAATTTCAATTACTTCGCTTGCTAATTTATCAGCAGCTTTTTTATCACGACCACCAACTGCAACAGCCGCTCTAAAAATTGCGTTTGATATCCTCTCTTTTTTAAATGAAACAATTGCCCCACTACGTTTTATCACGTGCGAAATTTTATTCATAAACTCTTCCTGTAGCGCTTTGCATCAATAATATGATATTACATAGCGCCAATTTGTAATTATAGAGGTTCGATAAATTGCTGTTTTATTCTGCTCGTTCCAAATATAAGACACAGTACCATTTTTAGAACTGATAATATTTTTTATAGCTTCTACAAGGGAGGCTGAAGTCTGTTCTAATACATTTTCCAATAAATGATCTTTTGTTTCTAAGTCGAACATGGTAATACCCTCTGTGTCCACTGCATAAAAATCATAATTTAAAGGAATTACAATCTTATTTTTAAGAAAATTCCACATTTCTTCCAGAAAAATAGAAGTTCCGAGAATACCATTAACTTCTCCATCAATCATTACAGGAACAGCGACTACAAATGATTTTTTTCTGCTGCTTCTGCCAATTATCGGATATCCAGCAACATATTTTCCTTCCAGTAGATCCGGAAAATATCCACGATTCTTCAAGTTGACTTCCACTTTATCGTTTTCGGAAGTGGAAAAACTACCGTCGGGCAAGCTATACCAATATAAGGATTTAATTCTTTCAGTTTCATTTTTTTTGAGAGCTGCTTTGATGAATTCCCAATTTCCTTCTTTAACTTCTACCAAATTAGCAATTGTCTGTAATCTGGTCAATTCGTTCAGAATGACCTGATCGACTGTATTCATAGATTCTGTAAGTATTTCTTCCACATTAATTTCCTGTGAAGAGAGTTGTGTTCCAAACATTAAAATTATTCCTGTAATAATCAGTATGCCGAGTTTCGTGTACATAAATATTCTCCTTATATTACTCTAACAATTAATGATCAATCAACTCCCTTTGTTTCCAGATTTGGGCTGGGAACACAGAAATTGATTTTTTTTAAGGATATTTATTCAGTTTTTAGAAGAATCATTTTCATCTCATAAGCCTTTCTGCCATTAACCAGCCATGAGCTGTGGCATAAACTATGGACCTGGTTTCACCAGAACAATCACCTACAAACTTCAGATCATCAAATTTATCATTACTTAGTTTGTTAGAATAGAATTTTATTTCCGGAGCATAAAGCAGGTTGTCATCATTTGCAATTCCAGGGACTACTTCATTCAGATTTTCTATGAAATCTATAATACTTTCAGCAATTCTGCGTGGGAATGCTAGATTTATGTCACCTAAAATATAGTCGTTTTTTTCTAAAGTTGGTTCAACACGATACAAATGTTTTGTCCGTTTAGAAAATTTGAAATTCTTGTAAGTTTGTAAAATAACCTTTCTTTCTCCAGCCAAAAGATTGAATAACTCAGCGATATGTGAACCATATCCGATTGGATCATTAAAAGGATGTGTAAGTTTAACCGTTGTTAAGATGGCAAAATTTGTATTTTGAGATTTCTCTTTAAGTTTAGAATGCCCATTCACAGTTGCGAAATCGCCATAATTTTCTGTAACCACAAAACCGCTGGGATTATTACAGAAAGTGCGGACCATGTATCCGGTTTTACTTTTGTATTTTACTTTGAATTCATACATCTCTTCATTCAATTCTTCTACAATGTGGTTTGGAAGTTCAAAGCGAATCCCCATATCAACTTTTGTATTATCTGTAACTACTTCCGGAAATTTATTTATAATTGTTTTGATGAATTTATGTCCGCTACGGCCGACTGCAACCACAACTTTATCATAAGCATCATCTTTGTTCAATATTACTTTTCCGGGTAGAACTTCCAGATCTTGTATGTTTTGATTGAAATGGAAATGTATATTCTTATAAGTTTTTAAATCTTCGTAGATAGTGTACAATATTTGCTTTAATTGATCTGTTCCTAAATGGAAGAATTCAGATATTACAGGTTGGAATCCTTTTGCATAGAATTGTTTATAATATTCTTTATTTGTAAAAGAGCTTCCTCTCTCAAATTTCCGATCCTCAGTTTTACTGATATAATACTCGATCAGTTGTTCCTGCAGAGCTATGTCTACTTCAATATCTCCACCCATTTCTTTAGAAACAAACAGTTTTCCATCTGCTCTTATTCCTGAGATACTGGATGAATACACATCTTTACTTTTTTCAAAAACATGAATTTCATTATCACTGTTTTTTATCTTTTCAATGAAACCTATGGCAGCTGCTCCAAATCCAATTATTGCAATCCTCATTTCAGTTCCTATTTTAGTAAAATTGCTTTTTTCTTTATTGAGATATCTTTTGTTCTCAGATTGTAAAAATATATCCCGGATACAATTTGATTCCCACTTCCATCCGTTCCATTCCAGGTTAAGTTATATTCTCCAGCTGTAAGATTACTGTTGACCAGGGTTTTAACAAGTTGACCTTTTAAGTTGTATATTTTCAGAGAGGTATGACTGGATTCTACTAAGTTGAATTTGATACTAGTTTCCGGATTAAATGGATTTGGTATATTTTGATAAAGAACGGTACTGTTAATTACTGCATTTTCTGTTACTTCTGTTCCACCGGTAATGTTTAACCACCAAACTTTCGGCAGATCATAATTTTCATTTGAAATAACACCTGTAACTTCATACCATCCATTAACTGTTAGAGTGAGATTGAAGATAAAACTGGTAGTCTGCTGAAGTTCTTCATCCAGATACCAGGAATATGTCACGTTATCATCATCGCAGATCAAAGTATAAGCCATTGGCTCACCTGCATTAACATAAACGGTATCTTCCTGCGGCAAGAAATTATCAAGATGTGGTGTCATAATTCTTATGCTGTCTATCACAACATCTACCAAAGGTTTATCATTAGCATCTGTAGGAACATCACTGATTGCTTGGATAACTTCAAATCCTTCGGTAACATTTCCGAATGCCGCATAATTCCAATTTAAGGAAGGGTAGGGAATTTCTGTAATGAAATACTGTGAACCTGCTGAATTTGGTGCGCTTGTTTTTGCCATGCCAATTACACCTGGTGAATTAAATAAAATATTTTCATGATACTCGTCTGGTATTGTATAGCCGGGACCCCCGTAACCAGTTCCGAGAGGTCATCCATCCTGAATCATAAAGTTGTTGATAACGCGATGAAAAATTAGGTCATCATAAAAATTGGAATTAGTAAGATCTACAAAATTTCCAACCGTAATGGGAACTAGATCTTCACGTAACGTAACCTCAAAATCTCCCATAGAAGTATGCCATTTTGCAACGGTTTGGCTCCATAGAAAATTGATCGAAATAAGTAAAATAATAGTGACTAAAATAAAACGAATTTTGTTCATACTCCGTCCTCCATATTTTTTAGTTTAAAACATGTAAATTTGTATAATTGGAAATGCATCAATTTGTTATCTAATGTTATCTTTAATTTCATATTTCTTAATTTAGTGTATTCTGCATGTGCTATTTATTTTCCAGATCAATAATTTTTTTTACTTTTTCAAGTGGAAGCTCCAGTTCTTTAGCTATCTCTTCTACTTTCCAATCTTTTGCTGCCAGCTTTCTAGCTACTTTCTCCATAAATGTATCGTCTGCAAAACCATCTGTAGGCCGAATAAGTTTTTTATTCAAATCAATTTTAGAAGCTTTTTTTGGAGAAAGTATGAAAATAACAACAAATAACAGAAATAGTGAAACTAAAGCAATACCTACAATTTTGAAGGTAAATTCTGTGTTGAATTTTTGGATTAAAGATTGAATAATATATATAACTTTAGTTTGTTTTTTTGAATTAACAATTTGTTTAGATTGAACAGTAGCATTTTCTTGTTGTTTGATCTTATCTTTAAAATTTACCACCAGTTTTTCATACTCCTCTGCTAATTTGAAATATCCGGTTGTTTTATAGAAAGAAGCATAGCTTGTGAGTTCAAATAAACTTTGGGGATTTGCTAAAATAAAAATATCCAGAACAAGTTTAAAAACATCTTCTTGCAATTCCATTATATTTACTTTATATGTCTCACTGGTTACGGGCAATCGCGAAATATTTATATCTATCATAGCTGTAACTTGATCTTCTGAAGCAATGTAATCATAACTAGTTAGAACTTTACTATTTGGTATGGCTAATTTCTTTAATGAGATATTCTTACGGCATTCTTGCAGGTTTATCTGAATATTCGATTCGTTAGTGAAAATTTTGTATTGAGGTTTAGTGTCAAATACTAGTACTGTACGATCTATCACCCCATAATCTCTATGATATACATCAACAAGATAACTTGCATTTAGAAAACTGATAACCATTAATAAAGATAATATAAACACTTTTCTCATTAATACTCCTAGAGCCTTAATATTTACTTTTCTAATTTTAAAATACTTTTTCTTTTGTCAATATTAGAATTTGGATGAAGGAATAACGAATAAGGTCTATTATTTTTTGAGTTTTCTTTTTGCTATTTTTAAATTATTTTGGAACCGGATATCATCAGGTTTTATTGATACAGCTTTCATAGAATAGTTATATGCTTTACGGAAATCCTTCAGCATTATGTACAAGGTTGCGATATTGTTTATTATTGTTGCATCTTCAGGAAAATATTCATTTGCTTCTAAAAGAATATTAAGTGCATTTTCATCATTTTTCTGTTTTAGCTCGATCGTAGCTTTTTTAAACAATTCCTTTGCCTTTACGTATTTCTCTCGGGCAACCACATCTTTGGCTATATCAAGATAGTGTTTATAGTTCTTTTTGCCGGGAAATAATTTCACAATTAGTTTATAAAACATAATTGCTTCATCCCACATTTTTTGCATGATATGGCATTCAGCGAGAGCAAGTAAATTTAACTCATTCTCAGGGAACTCATCATAAATATTTTCTAAGTATTTTTTTGCTTTGGAATATTCGGAAAGTGAAAGAAGTGAGAGTGCAAGGTTAAATCTGTTCTCTACAGAATTATTCAAAAAGATTGCTTTTTCAAAAAGCAAATAAGCCTTTTCAAAATCATTTTTAGATAAAAGTATTTGTCCCTTTTTCCTGAGATGTTTCTCTTTTAGGTCTTCGATAAAACTTATCATGATTTATTATTTTTCTTCTTTATTCTCATCTGCTTTTTGCTCTGCAATTTTCTTTTTCATCGCTTCAGCTTTTGCTTTTGCAGCAGCTTTCTTCTGAGCACGAACTTCTTTTAGAGGATCGAAAATAGCAGATGTAGGACATACATCTGCACACATTCCGCAATTTACGCATTTTTCATAATCAATTCTGGCGAGATTGTCTATTACATGTATGGCGTCAAATTTACACGCTTTCACGCAGAGAGAACAGGCAATACAAGCTGTATTATTGCCGCAAGCTTTTCTTGAGATCGCACCTTTATCTTCAGATACACAAAGTACGTGGACACGTTTTTTAATTGAAACCATTTCAATAATATTTCTTGGACATGCAATTGCACATGCACCGCAACCCGTACATTTTTCTTTATCAACAATGATCATCCCGTTATCATCAATATGCATTGCATCAAAGTTACAAGCTCGCACACAATCATACTGGTACACACAGCCGTAATTGCAAGCATTGGGTCCATCTGAAATTAATATTGCAGCTTTACAGGTTTCTATTCCTTGATAATCATATTTAAAATTAGTATTATTTTTGCCGCCACTTTGACAATGAATAATGGCAACTTTTCTATCAGTGGTTGTTGCTTCCATACCCATGATTTCGGCGATGTGTTTGGTAACTTCAGTTCCACCCGGAGCACAGAGATTTATCTCAACTCCTTTTTCTACAACAGCCTCAGCGTAAGCAGCACATCCGGGAAAACCGCAAGCACCACAATTTGCATTTGGTAAAATTTCGTTAATCTTTTCGATCTTTGGGTCAATTTCAACATGGAATTTCTTCGAGGCAAAAGCTAACCCAAGACCATATATAAGTCCTAATATTCCTAAAGTTGCAATTGAAGATATTAATATAGACATCAATTCCCCCTAAAATTTAAGACCGGCAAAACCGAGAAAAGCTAAAGCCATACTGCCGGCTACTATCATAGATATTGGCATTCCTTTCATGCTGCTAGGTAATTCTGCTCGTTCCAAACGTTCCCGGATACCAGCCATGAGGATAAGAACAAGCGTGAAACCAATTCCGCCAAATAATCCGTTCAATATTGCAAAGATAAAGTTATATTCGGATTGAATATTTAAAATCGCAACACCGAGAACGGCACAATTTGTTGTGATAAGCGGGAGAAAAACACCTAAAGATTTATAAAGAGCAGGAGCTGTTTTCTGGATAACCATTTCTACAAGTTGAACCAGTGATGCAATTGTAAGAATAAAAGCTATAGTCTGCAGAAACTCAATATGTAAAGGAACTAAAAGATATGTATAAATAAGCCAGGTGAAAGTAGATGCCATTGTCATAACAAAGATAACAGCCATTCCCATCCCAAGGGCAGAATCCAACTTCTTGGAAACACCAATGTAAGGGCATAACCCTAAGAATCTCATTAATACAAAGTTCTGCACGAAGATGGCCATTACAGCCATGAAAAGTATTTTTCCAACAAATTCCATTTATATACTCCTTCTATTTACCGCTAAGTTCGCAAAGGCACAAAAGGTGAATATTAATCTTTTTTCTTGGCGTCTTAGCGTTCTTTGCGGTTCATTTTTAAAATGTTTCATTTATTTTTTCTTCTTTAGATTCATTAATCCCATCAGTAATCCCATCACGATGAATGCTCCGGGTGCTAATATTGCAATAAGCATCGGTTTATATGTTTCGGGAAGAACATTAAAGCCCAGAAGCTGACCGGCTCCCAATATCTCACGGATACTTCCAATAACAACTAAGGCAAGTGTGAATCCAAGTCCCATTCCCAAACCGTCTAAGATGGAATTAAATACATTATTTTTACTGGCAAATGCTTCCGCTCTTCCCAGAATAATGCAGTTTACAACAATAAGCGGAATGAATAATCCCAAACTTTTGTGAATAGCAGGAAGATATGCATACATCACCATATCAACTATCGTTACGAAAGATGCAATAACAACGATAAATGCAGGAATTCTAATTTTTGAAGGTATTAAATTTTTAATTAGTGAAATAAACATATTAGAGAAAACCAGTACAAAAGTTGCAGCTAATCCCATACCAATTGCATTTATTACCGAAGTGGTAACAGCCAAGGTTGGGCAGAGTCCTAACGCCATCACAAATACCGGATTTTCTTTTACAAATCCTTTCGTAAATTCTTTAAGTGAAGTCATTATTTTATCCTCTCTTCAATTTTTTCAGCAGGGAGATCAAGTTTATTTAAGGCAGCTTTAATGGAATTAGTAATAGCTCGAGTTGTTATGGTTGCACCAGTTAAACTCACAATATTACCACCGTCTTTATCAACCCTCATATCAGTTTTTTGCTTTTCGCTGAATTGTGCTTGAAATTCCGGTTTTTCACAATTAGCTCCTAAGCCTGGAGTTTCGGCTTGAGAAATAATTTTGATCTTCTCAATAATAAGATCAGTATTTACGCCAACCATTGTTTTCACATCACTGCTGTAACCATAAAGAGAAGCTACGAATGTGTAACCCACAATATTTTCTGCAGCATCTTTACCAATGTGATAAGTAATATCACAGGTAACTTCCTCAAAAGTGATAGCAGAAGGAAGAACTTCTTTTCTTGCTTTTTCCTGTGCTATTCGTTGATTCTTTTCAATAATTGGTTGAGTTAATGTATTTATGTATGCTAAAACCCCGCTGGCAATAACTGTAATAATAAATAATATAAAACCTAACTTTAAATAATATTTCATTTATTCTCCTTCTAAATTCAACGCAGATTCAATATGAAAACTATGAAAACGTATGATTATGAAGTAAGATGTATTCAAAATTCTATTAGTTTTCACCTTTAATTCTCCTTATTGTAATCCATAGTATTTACTTTTCTACGAATCTCGATTTTCTCTCCAAAATTTATTAGTAACCCTACTTCAATTTTTGTAGCTTTTAAATAGTTTACTAATTGAACTTCGTCTATCTTTACCAACAAATTTTTAGCTTTGAGTTCGATAATTATTTTATCATCTACAACTATATCAGCATAATATCCACCTACAAGAATTCCATCCATTCTAACATGAATTGGTTTTTGAGATTCAGCATTTAATCCAATTAAATTTAATCTATGAATTAAAGCTTTCTCATATACTTTCTCTAAAAAACCACTCCCTAATTTATTGAAAACATAATAAACTTCTTTTATAATTTTTTCAGTTAAATCTGAATATTTATAGTTCTTAGGATCTCTCATACTATTTAACGCTCTCTAAACTTTTTTTCACTCAACGCAGATTCTATAATAAAATTATGAAAACGTATGATATTCAGATTAATCCTTCTTTTCATTTTCTCCATTTTTCCCTTCATGTTTCTTCATACTTTTCAGCGTTGATCAGCATTTAATTAGCCGTTTTTCTTTGCCCAAAAGGTTTAGGAATGGTATATCTATCAATTAGAGGAACTGTAATATTCATCAGAAGAATTGAATATGATACTCCCTCCGGATATCCTCCGATCAGACGTATAACAACAGTAAAAATTCCACAACCCATACCAAAGATGAGTCTTCCTTTTTTTGTAACTGGAGAGGTTACCATATCAGTTGCCATGAAGAATGCACCGAGGATAAGACCTCCGGCAAGAATATGGAATATAGGAAGCATTATGGAAGCTGAGAACATGCCATTGATTCCACCAAACATATAAATAAGCACAAATACAGTTCCAATATAGCTTACAGGAATTCGCCATTCTATGATATGTTTCCAGGCAAGATAGGCAGCGCCGATAAGTAGTGCAGCAGCAGAAACTTCGCCAATAACACCACCAATATTTCCCCAGAAAAAATCTTGAAGTGTGTTCATATTGGTGAGATTATCCATTACAGTATTTGCCATATCACTACTAATTTGAGTGGTATCTCGTAAAGCTTTTATAACTCCCAGCGGAGTAGCCGAAGTTACAACATCTGGAACATTTGAGGGTAAATTTCTAAGTCCGTTTATTGAGCTTTGGAACAGATTGTTCATTGGAGCTGTGAATTTCCAGCCAGCTGTCATTAAGGTTGGCCAGGAAGCCATCATAAAAGCACGTCCTAACAAGGCAGGATTAAAAATATTAAAACCTAATCCACCAAATATCTGTTTTCCGAGAGCAATTGCAAAGATTGCTCCAGTAACCGGTAACCACCAAGGTGAGGAAGAATTAATATTAAAGGCAATAAGAATGCCGGTTACAACTGCGCTACCATCACTAACGGTGATGGGAACTTTCCTGAATTTCTGGATCAATGCTTCTGTAGTTATGGCTGCTGCAATTGCATAAAGGGTAAGAAGCAAAGATTGAATTCCAAAAAAGAATATTCCTGCCAGCAGTGCTGGCGTAAGAGCTAAAACGACTTGCCACATAGTAGAGCTTACTGATGTTCCCTGCTTTATATGCGGTGCTGCAGAAACAGCATAAACATCGTTCATATATCCTCCATTATTTCGGGATTTGGGGCTCGGAATTCGGGGTTAGTGTTTCCGGTTCCATTATCCCTTGTTCAATTTTATTTTTAATTTTGAGATTAATTTATTTAGCATCATCGCAATGCTTTTAATTAAATCTGATACTTTATCAAAATTATTTTGATCAATATATTTAAGTTTGAAAGCAATGATAACTTGTGTTTCTAATTCCAATAAAGAACCTTTTGCAACACGTAGAAAAATAAATATATTCTTTTGTTAATCCGCGTCCCCATCCTTCAGCAATATTAGAAGAGATAGAGATGACAGTTCGCTGCATCTGATTAGTAAGGGTATATTTTTCCTTTGAAGGAAATAAATCAATGATTCGATAAATTTCAATCGCAAGCTCTATCCCTTTTTGCCAGACAATCAATTCTTTATAATTTTTCATAATAATTCCCGAATTCCTAATCCCTAATTCCTAATCCCTAATCCCTAATCCCTATTTCGTCCTATTCTCACTTACCTTGATCTTACCAATATCGATCCATTGGATAAGCTTGATGTTAGAAGGGCAAACATAAGCGCAACTACCGCATTTTATGCAGTCCATTACACCAAATTTTTCTGCAGAATCCCAATCATCATTACGCACGTGATGAGCAATAAGGCTGGGTACCAGGTTCATTGGGCAAATATCCACGCAATGTCCGCAGCGAAGACATACGTCCTCTTTTTCTTTATAAGCTTCTTTTTTATCAAACAGAAGCAGACCGGAACTTCCTTTTGTCATAGGAGTTTCTAAAGATGGAATTGCAAATCCCATCATTGGTCCACCTGAAATTATTTTACCAATTTCTTCTGTAGTGCCGTTACAATATTCCAAAAGATCAGAATAAAAAGTGCCAATACGAGCTTTGATATTTTTTGGATTTTTCACAATTCTACCACTAACCGTAATAACTCTATCTACCAGAGGTTTTTTATAACGCACAGCTTCGTAAACAGCAATAGCAGTTCCCACATTTTGAACAACCACATTCACATCCATGGGTAATCCGCCTTTATTGGGAACCTTACGTTTTGTAGTAGCATAAATAAGTTGTTTCTCTGCACCTTGCGGATACTTGAGATGCAAACTAACAACCTTTATGTTTTTCTCATTTTTAAGAAGATTTTTGAAAAATTTGATAGCATCAGGTTTATTTGCTTCAATGCCAATAACACCGTTTTTAGCATCAACGATCTTCATTAGAATTTTAAGCCCAGCCAAAATATCATTGGCTTGTTCCAGCATTATTCGGTAATCGGCTGTGAGATAAGGTTCGCATTCCACACCGTTTAAGATGATCGTATCGATTGTTTTTCCTTCCGGAGGTGATAGCTTGACATGAGTAGGAAAACCGGCACCACCCATTCCGCAGACACCAGCAGCAGCAATCCGATCCTTCATATCTTTTGCGGTTAGTTCCATATAATTACTATCATCAATAAGCTCTATCCATTTATCCTCGCCATCACTTGTGATCTCTATACCTTGAACTAAGGTACCTGTAGGATGTCTGAATTTATCAAGTTTAGTAACCTTGCCGGAAATTGATGAATGCATTGGAATAGAGACAAAACCACCTGCCTCTGCTATTTTTTGACCGGCAAGAACTTCATCTCCAACTTTAACAACTGGTTTTGCCGGAGCTCCAATATGCTGCGAAAGAGAAATTACAATTTTCTTAGGTACTGGCATTTTTTCTATGTTCTTATCTTTAGAAAAAGCCTTATAATCGCGGGGGTGAATTCCACCTGGAAATGTTTTGAAACCCATATTTTCTCCCTTTCTTTTGAAGAATACTAATTATAATAATTTTTATACCAAATTTTAAACTTTTATTTTAATAGCAAGTATTTTTTTTGTGTTTAATAAAGCTTAAAATTTTAAAGCTTGAGGTTGAATAAATTGTTTTTGTATGTTAAATATTATTTTAACTATTCTTGAATTAAGTTGTTTTATGGGTTTCTCAGAGAAACATTTGAACATTGTTGCATAGTTTTGCTGTTCAACGAATTCAATCTTCCAAGGGTTGAGAAAATGCGAATGATTGCTTCTAAAAAAAACCAGTCCGGGATTACCCCGAACTGGTTAAACAATGTTATTTCACAAAGATGAAACTTTGTGTTATCTTTCCGAAATCTCTTACATCAGACTTGACTTAACAGCGAAGCGTTGAGTTAAGAATGATGAAAGAATACGTTCAGGAGTGAACGATCAACAATAACCATCAGACTTGCCTTAACAGCGAAGCATTGAGTTAAGAATGATGAACCGGCAACAAAAAAAGCCCCCCAGCTTTTGCTGAAGGGCTAATTTTTAATTACTAGCTCTTATTTCACCAGTAACATTTTATTACTATACTCTTTTGTATCAGTAATAAGTTTATATAGATAAACACCACTTGAAACTTGTTTACCACTTGCATCTTTTCCATACCACACAACACTATTAACTTGATTAGCATAGATATGATCATTAAATATAGATTTGATCTTTTCACCTTTTACATTGTAGATGATCAACTCTACATTACTATCTTCTTCCAGTGCAAAACTTATCAATGTACTTGGGTTAAATGGATTTGGATAGTTTTTATATAATCCATAAATATCTAATGTACCGGGTGTACCGTGATTACTGCCACTAAGAGGTATAGTTAGAGAGACCGGACCATAAAACTCAGTCTCACCGCTATAGCTTACACTCTCTATCCAGTAATAATATGTGAAATCTTCTTCTACACCATGCATATCTACAAAAGTATAATCAGTTGGTACGGTAGAATTGCCGGCTCCCCCAATTAACTCATCTTCATTAAGCAGCATAGCCTGTCCCAGATTTTGAGAATCGGAACGGTATACATTCCAGCCCTCGTTACCTGTTTCGGTTTCGGTTGTCCAATAGATTACCGGTGTATCTTCGATGTAAGCTGTAGTGAAAGAAGAGAGGATTACAGGAAGAGGTAGATCAACTGTATCAATAGCAATTACTGGATCGTAGTGAGTTGAATTGTCAGACTGATACTGTTGATTTGTCATTAAGTCTCCTTGGAAACTGAGACCAGAACTTGCTAAAGCATTTTCTATTTCTATTTGAACATGAACTAATTGAGTTGGTGTTGTTGGTAAATACATGGCAGCTTGAGCTGCAGAAATAAAGCTGTTCTGAATACTAATTCGAGATGCGGTATTATCAACTACAATAGGTGGATCAAAGAGAGGGGATCCATATAAATCATCACCAGCAGTAAGAGTTCCTTTTGTGACAGTTACTTTACTATTAGTCCAAATGCTAGAACCGAAACCAGCAGTACTATAGTTGATGTATATTTGATTATCGCCCAATCTAGTTCCTGCATCACTGGCTGCAACCATAACATCAAATTCGTAATAATCACCAATTATGCCGTAGTTATCGAAGGTGAAAGTAATTCCAACAATATCACGATTACCCGAGTTACCAACAATTTCAATTGAATGTTCAGTTTTAGTTATGTTATCACCAGCTTGTACCGGAACAGCAGAACCGTAACCAATATTATATTGCCAGTAGTCATTCTTATCGTTGTTTTGAACCTCTCCATTCAGATCAAAGTCAGCCGATAGATAACCGGATTGTCCTATTTGAACAGCCCAGTAATCGTTCTTATCGTTGTTTTGAACCTCTCCATTATTATCAGCATCACCTGAATACATTGCATAAACACCTGTTTCCATTTCTTTGACACCATCTAAGTAAACAGAACCGGCAACAGATAAGTTAATTACACCTATGTCGTCTGCCATTGGAGAGTCACTGAACACATTAGGTCCCGCACTCATAATAGCTAAATGGTTTCTATGATTAATAACAATGTAGTATTCTTTACTTGTAGTGTAGAAGAATGGTAAACTACTGTATCCATTTACGTCTACTACAGAGCCATCAGGAAGCAAGAATGCATTACATTCTTTAACAGTTTCACCAGTTTCTGTCTCACGAAGTTCGATATAAACCCAATCAATGATGTCATCATTTTGTAATGGAAGTGCAGTGATTGTTTCTCCATTGTAAGGAGAAGTTAACGGTTTAGTCATGCCATCTACCATCAAACCACCAGTTGTGTATGGACCTTCCAAGAAGACTGTGAAGTCAGCATAAGCTGGAATGTTGTCCATAGCTGCTGCACCACCACTGTAAACCCATTCACTTTGAGCACCTTCATCAGTCGGAGACACTTCTTTTTTAGTTTTTACAGCTTTTTCTGTTTGATCATTGTTAGGTACATAAACCGCGGTAACTCTGTATTCATAAAAGTCATCAGATGCAATTGTAGCTAGCGGACTAGTTACAATCGGTTGTCCACCAGTATCATAACAATCGATAGATTCAAACCATTCCCAGACACCTACATCATATACATTTTGCTCTGGCTCTGAGAATCTTTCGATGGTATAATGATCGATATATGGTTCCGCCGGTTCTGGATCTTCTTGATTTAGTTGTACATAGAATGGATCATTTGGTGATAGACAGATTGTAGCATATACAAATCCACCCTGATCCACAACATAATCATCAACATCGAAGCACAAAGGATCTTCAATGACTACATCAGCAGCTATTACAGAATATCCTGGATGCTCAGTAGTGATTGGAGGAACATCATCAGAGAAGTCATCATTAATCGTGATCATGAGTTCAGGAATCACATGGTTGGAAACAATACCATCTTCGAGTGTAAGAGTTCCATTGGAAATGACCCTGAGTGGTGCGAGAGATGTGTAAGCAGACGGATCAGCTTCAAACAGAATAAGACTGTTCGGATGATAAGCAACTAATATATCATTCATATCCAGAGCTTCCACTAACATATCGTAAGCTACATTTTCTACCATTTCATAAATCGGAGTAATTACATCTACTTCCGGTTCATAAATGGTGAGATCATACTGAATTGCGTAGGCTTCTTCCATATACATTACAATCTCGTAGTTATCATACATTGTACCGTTGATACCAACTAGATCACCTTCTACCAGATACCCACCAAGAGGATAAGTACCATTTATTCTAAAGGCAGCATCTACGTCACTCGGCATTAAATGGTTAAGTGCAAATAACAAACCATCGATTAGTGTCATTGTTTGATCGTTAGCAACATCAATATAGAACATTGGAAGCTCACCATTGATGATGTACCACATGATCTCTTCCCATCCACCAGCTGCTCCATTATTAACGCCTTTAGCATTCCAGTAAGCAAAGAACGGATCTCCGTATTCAACATCGATCAAAAATAGCGGCTGATATTGTGGTGCGAAATCATAGTTAGTTACGGTAGTTTCATCTTTGATGTCTAATTCGTAATATTCTACAGCTTCATTAAGATACATTGTATATTGATTAATATCAAAATTTTCTCCCATTTCCAGATCAATCCAATTATCGGATCCTTGAACCTGATCTTGCAGATTAAGTGTAGTGAAATCTGGATAAGTTGTTTCTACAAGATCTTGAAGTGTGATATTCACAGTGATCAAGTCAGATCTGAGCTCTGCAACACCATTGGACTCGACATCATGTGATTTACTGTAAACGTAGCCTGTAAATACATAATCACCTAAGTAATGATCACCTTCCAACTGCATATATTCTTCCATGCCAAGCTGATGATGTAAACCATCGATCAGTTCAAAAGTTTGAGCACCAACATCAGTAATATCGGTAGTAACTTCAATGTAGAAGAAGGGTAGTTCACCTGTGATAATATCATACATGGTTTCTTCCCATCCGCCAGAGGCATTTTCGTCTACACCGCGAGAAGCCCAGTATTCCAGATAGGTATAATCAAAACATCCAGGGTCATCTGTTGGACCACCTATTAATGAATGTGGTCCAGGATAATTCTCGGTATCAATATAGAACCCGTGATAACCAAGAGCTAATTCTGTATTTGTCTCAGTGTAACTATTCAGGTTCACGTAGAATGTGCCTACATCAACATCAAGTTCGATTGCTGCATCCAGAATAAGATCGGCATCATCATAAGATTGTGAATCTGGCTCATACCAGCTTGTAAGATCTTCACTCACTTCGATTTCTAATGTTGTGAAGTAAGGAATTTGAACACCAAGTACAGTATCAGAACCAATTACAAACCTTTCAGTTGTATCAAAAACAAGATCATCATATACATTACCACCTGTTGAGTATGGTTCAAAGTTTCCATTGGTTGCTGCTATTGACGATACTGTGAAATCATAATTACTATAATTCATATTATCAATTTCAATTTCAAATCTTTCAACTGTATTATCTGCTGCGCTCAGCGGGAAAACACGATCTTCATCTTCTCCACCAAATAGCCCGCTCATGATTTCACTCAGCCAGGCAAAACTTTCACCTTCCGGCAATGTTTTTTCTTCCCAAGTATAGACCAAATTTCCACCGATATATTTTCTTATCGTTACAACTGTACCGGCAGGGAATGTTTCTCTTTGTTCTCCGCCCAATTCGATAAGAGCATCCAGATATAACACCTCTAGTGGTGCAATTGGTATATAAGGAATATCGGTGATATCTGCATAATCAGTTTCAATATCTAAGAAAATTCCTGCGTCGGTAAGTGGATCAACAGTAGCGACATATAAAGTTGTATTATCAATTGTATATTGAATAGGATCAATAATTTGATATGCCTTATTGTTTACAGCCAATACAAATTCTATCCATGAAACATCTTCGCCTGCTCCAAAATCAGAAGCAATCGTTTCAAAGTAAATATCGTATTGAGATGAATCCAAACCCTGAAGTTTTATTTTCCAATCTAGTACAAGTCCTGTATGGTCAATAAGTGGAGTTCGTGTAGGAAGATTAGAATTGATAGCATAGATCACTTCACTAAGATAGAGTTCAGCAGTTTCAGCAGCAATTGTAGTAAATCCAAGAGAACCGTCCTCATAATATAATTCCAGTATTGTAGCATTTACTAAAGGAGGATCAAATGTAATTCTGGCATCCATTAGTAAATCGTTTGGAAGTGGAGGATTTAACGTATAATCCACCGGTACCGCATCATAATTAACGGTAACCTCAAATTCAACTACATCATTTGGATAACAGATAGGATCGCTGATGTATTGATTGGTGTTTTCGATAGCATACTGGATAGGATCCTGAATTGTAATTGTATCGGTTCCCAGTGTAAATTGTGGATCTGTAAATTCTTGACCACCCATATCAAAACCTGATGCTATTGAACTTATTGTGATAGTACGAGCTTGGGCATCAAGGTTTTTCACAGTAACTGTTACAGAATAATCAGTTTCACCAATTAGTGGATTTCGAGGTATTACACCATATATAGAAACACTATTAAGTAAAACACTTAACCATTCATCAGTTAAATTGCCAACAGGGATATTTTCAAAAAGTGCTCCACCGCCCCACGGTGTTTGCACGTCCATAGTAGCTTGTGAATTTAAGGGAGGATCAGATTCTATGAACGCATCTACTAAAAGTTGAACTGGTAAATCTGGAGTATGAGTTTGAACACTATAATCCATACTAATATCAAAAGTTATCGTGCCGTCAGTATTGCTAGCTAGGGTAGCATCAACAATGTCAAGAGTTGAACCATTGATTGCATACTGGATAGGATCAATAATGTCTATTGTATCATAACCCAATTGATATTGATTTTGACTAATTTCTGCTAGAAGTGTTAATTCGTTGAAGTTACCAGTTGCAGCTGTAACTGACCACATTTCTAAAGTATACTGTCCAGAATTTAAACCTGTTACAGTGATATCATAATCAACAGTTAAACCAGAATGGCCTGCTAATGGATATTGAACTAAGGTTTCTTCACTAAGCCAGAAACCAAGCTCCCCAGCCATAATTCTAGTCCATGTTTGCCCCCAGCCTTCGATCGTGATTTCTGTTCCAACCGGTACAGCTATGTCTGTTTGAATCCAGGCATCGGTCAGCCAGTCATTGGAAAGGACTGGAGTTTCCGGGAAGGTTGCAAAAACTTGTTGTGTAGAGAATGTAATTTCATCTGCTACATTACAAGCCAGAGTTAAATCAACAATATCAAAAGTACCTCCCAAAGCAACTTGCATCGGATCTTGCAGAGTTATTGTATCGTAGCCTAACAAATAACCATCGCCATCAGTTATGCCGCGGTAATCATTATTGTAATCACAAACAGCAGTTTCATTATAAATATTTGCAGAGTCAAAATTGCCGCTTCTGGCAGCAATATTGCTCATTGTAAGATTGTACACTCCATCATCCAAATCATTAAATGTGATTGTAATAATTTCAGGATTTGGACCAGCTGGTTGATTGAACAAAGGATTGGCACTTCCTAAAATGTCGCTTAACCAGAGTTCATCTAGACCACCAATATCGTAAGGAATTGTGTATCCGAAACCTTCAAAAACAATATCTGCTTCTGCATTGAAAGCTGCATCAGATACTATTAAAGCATCATTCAACAATTCTTCGGGAAGATATGATAAATATGCAGTTGGATAAGTGGTTTTCACATCCAATGAAATAGTCCCGTTGGTATTATAAACATCATTTTCAATCATGAATCCAGTATTATCAATTGCGTGCTGGATAGCAATCTCGGAAGAACCTTCTATAGCACCAAAATCACTCCCTTCTGTTGTCCACCAATGAGAGAAATTAACATTATCGCTAACACCATTGGCATCTATACCTTGAGGGTTATAGGTAGCATTCAGCGGTCCTTTTTCATCTCCCCACCAGTTGTTAGTTGCGTCTAGTGCGCCAGCAAGGGCGGCATTGGAGATACCTAAAGTGTTCCCTACGATTTTATTATCGTGTACTGTCCAGGTTGAGACATCAATTGCGCTGTGATTCCAGACGCCGGCTTGCCTAGTTCCTGATCCCCCATTATTGATAATCGTGTTATTCGTAATTACGAGAGAAGTTTGCTCACCTTTTACCAAAATACCAGTTTCGCTGTTGGAGTCGAAGGTGTTGCCCGTTAATGTGGTTGCAATCCCGTCACTCATACGAATACCATACTGCGTATTACTATTAACTGTGTTACCTGTTAACATAGTATTGGTACATCCTGTTCCAGTACCTTCCACCAAAAAGTATCCATAATAATTTGAGTTAGTGGTGTTGTTATCGAATGTGTTGCTGTCACTAGATTGGATTTTAAAACCAAACCCAACGGTGTAATCACCTGCATTTAAGTTAGAAGTATTGCCAGTGAACGTGTTGGTATCAGACAAATAAACACCAACGCCTTGCTGGTTGCTCGAACAGTTATTATCCGTGATGGTGTTGTTATCCGATTCATATAGGAAAAGCCCATCAAAGTTTCCCGTTAAAATATTATCATGGATATAACAACTTACTACGGAATTTAGATATATGCCTGCTTTGCCATCCAGAAAATTGCCATCTCCCCCGGTTGCACCGCTTGCTGTGAATCCGGAGATGGTCACGTTACTTGCGGTTACATTAAAAACGGATAACTTAGCATCCACTGCGTTTACAGTAACCACAGCACTGCTCGCACCGATCAGAGTAAGTGATTTATTTACATTTACATTCTCGGTATAAGTTCCAGCAGCTACGTATACATAAGTTAGAATATCACCAGCTGGAGTGCTTTCTGCCACACCAACGATACCTTCTTGAATAGTTTCAAAGGCATCCCAAAGCCAGAATAAATCTTCATCTTCAATATCCACATTCGCTTGGCTTATGAATGAAGGATCGACATAAGTGGAAGTAGGAAGATCGCCTTTGTAGGTAATATCACTAGTTATATCTTTTGTGCCTGCATTATAATTAATGTCTTGTCCGTTAATTCGAACAATAATTAATCCATTAACACCAGATTAGTGCCGGTAATGGAATATCTAATAATTCCCAATTATAGCGATCACCTGTGGTCACTACTTCAGCAGCAGTAGCAACGTATAACTCTGTCGTGCCAACAAGAAGCTGTACCGTTGGGAAATCAAGTAATTCTTCATTTGATCCAAATGTAACATCGATTTCTGAGCCAGCAACTGCTAAAATTGGATTAGTATGATTTGAAGTAATTGTGAAAGAAATAATACTTGGTGCAGCGCCATCTTCTACGTTCATCCATGGGAATCCCCACAAATAACCATCACCAGTTATGACTTGGTTCACTCCGTCATAATCGTATCTAATCAAGAGACTGAGGATATCTGTAGGAATAGGTGTACTCGCATTAATGTAAGCACGGAAAATGTTATCGTCTACAAAATCACCTGTATCAATACTTGATACTGTCACAGCACTGGTATAACCACCAACTGTGAAATCGTTCTGGACTCCTGCCCAGGCAGTAGCACTATCATCAATGTTAAAATTTAAATAAACATCAATACAAACTACCTCACCAACTCCGTCAGGATCAAGTGTGATAGTGGTAAAAGGTGTAGAGTCCGTTTGTGGAATTTCTACACCATTGGTTTGTGCTACAAGAAAAGCAGCTACAAACATGGACATTAAAACTAAAATTCCTTTTTTCATAAAAATCTCCTTTTTTTTATTTTTTATTTGGTTTGTTTTTCATATCTGCGAAAATTAACGGTTTAAAATTCATTTTTTCGATGGTTAACACATTTAAAATAAAACTTCCTTTTTTCATAAAAATCTCTTTTTTTTGTTTGTTTTAATTTGTTTTTTCAATCAAAATTCGACAACTTAACTGCGATAATAACGGTTGATTTTAAAATTCATTTTTCTTATCCATAAACTTAAGTTCTGATATTAAGGTCATTTACAATTAGCTCCTCTCTTAAACTAATAAGCTATTTAATATCAAATGCAAGTAGACAAATCTCTGAAATAATTGTCAATTAAAAAATTTATATAAGTAGACAAAAATGCTTTGTTTAATGAATTTGCAAACAATTATTATAATTGGAATTAGAAATGAAATTAGGATTTATTGAGAAAAGAACGTTCTGGCTTTTAATGCTGGCATCTTTTTTTAACGGCTTTGTGATGGGTACATTCAATATCCATGATGTGGTCGCTAAAAAGGCTTTACTTGCTTTAGACTGGCAGATCACAATACTGGTAATGTTGTGGCCTCTCTCAAATCTATTTTCGATCTGGTGGGGAAAAGCACTTGAGCATTCCAAGAGTATTTCCAGATTTTTTGTTCTTACTGCTTTTATCGGCAGGCTTGTTATGCTTTTTATGTTATGGACTCATAGTTATTATTCTTATTTAATTATAATGATATTTGTATTTTCTTTCAATTCACTTCTTAGTCCTGCCCAAAATTCAATATATCAGAACAATATTTCTGCAGAGAACAGAGGTGTTTTATTTGGATATACCGCAAGTTTAGTTACGCTTATAGCAATTGCATTCAGTTATTCTGCCGGTAAGTTAATGGATATAAATGAAAACTGGTTCCGTTATATATTCTCCGTAGCCGGTTTAATGGGATGTGTAAGCTCTCTGCTGATGGCAATGATAAAGATAGAAAATAAGAAATTTGATGCAAGCAGATTGAAACTTAAACAACTATTCTTAAAACCAATTAAGCGAACTATGGATATTTTGAAGAAGAACAAAGATTTCGCTATTTTTCAAAGAAATTTTTTTATATACGGAATTGGCTTCATGATCATACTTCCGGCTATTCCCAAATTTTTGGTGGAATATCTTAAAATGGATTATTCACAGACTTTTATGGCAAAGGGAGTAATTTCACAGCTTGGAATTCTGTTTCTGGCTCCAATTGCCGGTAAGATCCACGACAAGAAAAATCCGTCATTCTTCACATTCCTTGCCTTCTTCACTTTAGGTTGTTATCCGGTAATTTTATTAATTTCCAGTTTCCTGATAGGTTCCGGAATTGAGAATTATGTTGTCTATTTTGCTTATCTCATTTTTGGAATTGGCATGTCTGCCATTGTAATTTCCTGGAATATGAGTTCCATCTTCTTTGCCGGAGGTGATGATGTTTCCATGTATCAAAGTGTTCATGTAACACTAACCGGATTAAGAGCACTGATCTTTCCATTTCTTGGATATTTAATTTTAAAATATTTTGGTGTAAAAGTTGTATTTATTATTTCGGTCAGTATGTTCTGGCTTGCTTCCATTTTAAGCTATTTAGATTACTTAAGGATATGTAAATCGGGTTCTAAATATCCGGCTCAGTTTGATAAGGTCGTAAAATATTTTCGTAGAATTGTGCCAAGAGGATAAGAATTATGCAAAATTGTAGAAAAGGCGTCTTTCTGAGAATGAACTTATATAGGTATTCAACGAAGAATCTCGTTATCAGTTTAGGTTATACCAACCGAAGTTTGTGTCATCCTGAATTCATCCTGAGTTCATCGAAGGACAAGATTGCAAAACGTTAGAACAATAAAGCACACTTTTGATAAGCTTATCACAGAGGATAATTACTGGAGGATCATTGAAAAAAATATTTTTATTTATTTTATTAATTGCTTTTAGTTTGTTAGGTGCAGATATTATAGTGGAATATAAATCTTCTTTAACACCGGAAGTTATTAAAACTACCGAAATCGACAGCACGGAATATTTTAATGTTTTTGAATTGAATAAAACTTTTAAAGCCAATATTTCAGAAGACCTCCTTGATCAGCGATTGAATGTGAATATCTACGGTGAGCAGATGATCTTTTTAATGGATTCCTCATTATTACAGTACGGATCAGATTATTTCAATATGACGCATAATATTATTCAACAAGACGGAAAATATTTTCTACCGGTTATATTTCTTACAGATCTTTTACCGCAGATATTCAGTAATTTAATGTCATGGGAGAAGGATAAACTCATTGCAAGAGCTCCGGTAGATAATTCTATTAAGCGGATAGTACTTGACCCAGGACATGGCGGTAAAGACCCTGGGGCTGTGGGATATTCCAAAAAAAATTTTGAAAAAGAAGTTGTGTTGGAACTTGCCCTGAAATTAAAGAAGAAATTAGAGCAGCAGCTTGATGTAATTGTTCTGTTATCACGCGATAAAGATGAATTTGTATCTTTGCAGCAGCGAACAAAATTTGCTAATGAAAACAGTGCAGATCTATTCATTTCACTTCATTGTAATGCCCATCGGAATTCCAAGATTAATGGTATTGAAGTTTATTATTTATCTACTGCTAAAACAGATGAAGCCAGAGCTGTAGAAGCTATGGAAAATCAGGTTGTTTATGAATATGAAGGTGGAAAGGAAGCAGTTAAAAAATATGATGATCTTGCCTTTATTTTAGCAGATATGGCTCAGAGTGAACATCTGGAAGAGAGTTATAATTTGGGGGCAAATCTTCAATCCGCACTTGTAAGTGCTACAGAAGCTTATAACCGCGGTGTAAAGCAAGCTAATTTTTATGTGTTGCGTGGTGCATTTATGCCATCAGTATTACTTGAATTCGGTTTCCTTTCAAATAAAGAAGAAGAGAAAAAGCTGATAAACAGTTCATATCAGGAAAAACTTATTGATTCAGTATTTACTGGTATTAAAGATTTCAAAATGAAATATGATCAAATGCAATAAGAGAATTTTAAAAAAAATATTATAAATATTTTGACAGAAAATACCGCTAACTTTTTCTGACTCCGAAAATTATAAATATGGAGGAATAAATGCCAAATCACGTATCTTGCGAAAAAAGACTTAGACAAGAGAAGAAGCGTTCAGCTGGTAATCATTATGTGAAAATGACGATTAACACGTTATCTAAGAAAATGAGGAGTGATATTTCTATTGAAGAGAAAGAAAAACTCTTAACAGAAGTATACTCACAACTGGATAAAGCTGCAAAGAATCACGTTATTCACAAAAGAACAGCTTCTAGAAGAAAGGCTAGGATCTCTGCATATTTCAATGCTCAAAAAGCAGAACAAAAAGAGAAAAAATAATAACTGATATAAAGAACTGGCAGGCATATTTTATGCCTGCCTTTTTTATTATAAAGTTCCTTCTGATATGGAGTAGTTAATGGATACAAACCTAATCATTTATATATCAGTTTTATTATTTATTGTAGTTTGTGCAATAATCATTGTAACAGTTATAAAGAAAAAGAAAACTTCAAACAATGAAATTGATGAAAAGCAGGAAAGTTTAAAAGACAAACTTGCTAAAACAAAAAATGGTTTACTTGGTAAGTTGGCAGAGATCGTTAACCTGCGTGGTAAAGTGGACGATGATTTGATGGATGATCTTGAAGAAATGCTGCTTCAAGCCGATGTCGGTGTGCAGGCAAGCGGTGATATAATAAACAGTTTAAAAGAAGAGATCAGACTTCAAAAAATTACATCTGCAACTGAAATTCAGAAACATCTGGAAAATATAATTCGCCAATTGCTTCTTAAAGATTACGGAAGAGAAGCTGACCATTTGCAATATAACAATGTAAAACCTTTCGTTGCTCTTTTTACAGGCGTGAATGGAGTAGGTAAAACTACAACTATAGCGAAACTAGCGAAGCGTTTTACTGAAAACGGAAAGAGCGTATTAATGGTTGCTGCCGATACATTCAGAGCTGCTGCTATTGATCAGCTTGCTATTTGGGCAGAAAGAACAGGTGCAGATATTATGAGACAGCAGGAAGGAAGTGATCCATCTTCTGTTGTGTATGACGGTATGATGAAAGCATTGAATAAAAATTATGATGTAGTGCTGATCGATACAGCCGGTAGACAGCACACAAAAGTTAACTTGATGAACGAACTCTCCAAGATAAAAAGAACTATTAAAAAGGTGGTTCCTGAAGCCCCACATGAAACATTACTTGTGGTTGATGCAACTACGGGTCAAAATGCAATTATACAGGCGGAATTATTCAATAAGGCAACTAAACTTTCAGGACTGGTTCTTACAAAATTGGATGGAACAGCAAAAGGTGGGATCGTAATTGGAATAAAACATCAGCTTGATATTCCTGTTAAACTTATCGGAGTGGGTGAAACCTACAACGATCTTCGTGATTTTGATATTAATGAATTTGTAGAAGCAATATTTGAATAAATAGCCACTGACCAATACTGACTAAAAGCAAGAAATACGAAAAATGTCATTCCCACGATTGAAATCGTGGGTTGTATGAACTCGTTTGCAAGTTGAACTTGCAAATGCAATTGTGTTGATAAGTTCAACTTATCAACAAGAGGATCACAAAAGTAGGGTCAAGCCTCCGAATAAACCGAATAACAATCAGACGATTAAAGGTAATCGTCCCTACTTTTCCAAACTATAAAGTAACTTAATTTCATCTTTCCATATCGTCGGTCATACCTACTTCAGGAATTATCATGACATTTTTAGCTAAAGAATATTTACATTGAAGATATGTGCTCATGGCTGTATTTGGATCATCCAGTTCATCAGAATCTGATGTAATATAACCTATACCTGCTTTTAGAATCGAACTTATTGAAAACAGCCCTCGACAATTGTCAAGGGCTGTTAAGAATTAATACAATCTAATACAATTATTTCTATTTTATGTTTAAATCGAAATCTGCTTGAAGATTAAGACCAAAATACATGCGCGATCCTTCTGCAACACCATTTTCATTGTCTTGTTCATCGATCATACCAATTTCCGGCATGATGAACATTTTCGGGTGAAGATTGATTTTGGCGTTCAAATAAGCTGTCATGGCTGTGTTCGGATCGTCGTAGTCATCACGATCCGTACCTGAAAAACCACCTCCAGCCATGAAAGCAGTCTTATCGTTCAACTTGTACATAAATTCTAAAAATCCTGCAGTTGTTGTAGCATTTAATATTTCTTCTTCCACAGGATCCCAGGCTGCATATCCACCAGTTGCGCCACTTAGAATGCCATAGTCAGATACGTTCTGTCCCAAACTTCCTTGTGCGAGAATTGTTAGATCACCCATGCAATACTTGGCAGTTAAAGCAGCAACATAAGCAAGAACTGATTCATCCAATCCAGGTAAATCTTCATTGTACTTGCACATATTCACACCGAAAGTAGGGTGAAGCATCAGGTTATCAAAGTTAAATCTCATTCCAAGATTTACTTTTGGTAATAGTGCATCAATGATGTCTTCTCTATCTAGTCCCATTAAAGATGCTGCTCCAATTGGATCAACCAGTTTCGGTTGCATCAAGATGAGATAAGCACCGTTATCCATAGAAAGTTTTATCATTGGATTACGTGAATCGTAAGTAAGACCATAACCGATCATCAGGTTTTCGCTGGCAGAAACAATTGAAGTTGCCTGATTGGGAAGATCAAAGAAACCTGTGTAATACTGACCAACTAGAACATTTAACATTCCAAAATCGTATTCACCCCAGACTTGCCTGAGATTTACTCCAGTTCGACACATGGAAACTTCGATCTTACCAGTGTAATCTTCTCCTGCAAAGTTAACTCCAAACCTGCTGGTACTAAATAGATCATAATGAAGAACAGTTCGCTCTGCAATTCCACTATTATAATCTTTGTCCTGCATATCATACCAATACCCAATTCTGGCATTTCCAAAGAAATCTACTGCTGATAATACAGAACCCGCCAGAAACACAACCGCTAATACAAAAACAATTTTTTTCATAAATTAATTTCCCTCATTTTTTTCACTGTTATATTACTATACGCCCCACTTCTTCAAAATCTTATCATAGGTTCCATCTGCTTTTATCTTATCCAAAGCAGCTTGTAATTTCATTACAATTGAATCCGGAGTGGATTTATTAACAGCCAGAAAATAACCGTCTTTGGTTAGGTCTTCCAAAACATAAATTCCTTTGATTTCTTCAGGTTTGGTTCCAGCTTCATTAACTGCATAATTGGCAACTGCATCTGGCATAGGCCAAAAATCAATTTCTTTGTTCTTCAGTTTGGCCAAATTTGCTGTATTGTTTTCAGCAACAATCAGTTGTTCACCTATTACAAAACCTTTAGATTGAAAATATGCCTCCCGTGCATCACCTTGAGTGATCCCGATTTTGTAGTTTTTCAGATCTTCTACGGAAGTGATCTCGATTTCACAATCTGCCAAGGCAAACACGGAATAGTTTGCAGGTGAAATTGTTCCAACCCAATTAAAAAGGTCTTCACGGCTTTCCATTCTGCTGGTAGAAAACAGCATACAGTTTTTTGTGCTTAATGCTTGATCATAAGATTCTTTCCAAGGATTAACCTGAATCTCATAAGCGATACCTGTTTCGGCAAGAATGGCTTTCATAACCTCTGTTGATAAACCAGTTACTTCTCCATTCTTCGTGAAATTAAAAGGTGGAAATTCTTCAGTCAATACTACCAGATTCTCTTTGGCGCATGACAAAGTGAGTACAATGCAAAGTAACAAAACAATTTTGATTCCTGTTTTCATCTTTTCTCCTTATTTAATAAGGCGTAATATTATTTTTAAACTTTTACTCGTAAAGCATTATATTAATAGTTCGAATATTAAATGAGTTAAATAAATGTTTTTAATGTGAATGTTACATTAAGTATAAGAATCTTCTGCATGCTGAGAGTTATCTAATCCTGCTGTTTCGTGTTTTTTCGATACTCTTGCGACAGTAATCTTATTAATGATCCAAAGCATAAATTATTTTTGATATTTGACTCGTATAGATTTTTCTTTTTAAAGAAAATATTTGGAAGAAGTTTAAGAAAAACTGTATAACTGTTCAATTTCTTCTGCCCAGATGTCAGAATTGGGAGTTTCTAGAACTAATGGAATTTCATCAAACCTGGAATCCTGCATGATGAATCTGAATGCATCTATCCCGATAAATCCTTTACCGATGCTTTCATGACGATCTTTTCGCGATCTAAATTCCTTTTTGCTGTCATTCAGATGCATTCCTTTTAAATACTTGAAGCCTACTATTCTATCAAAATCTGCAAAAGTTTTTTCAAAAGCCTCTTTAGTACGAATATCATATCCAGCAGTGAAGCCATGACAGGTATCGATGCAAACACCAATTCTAGATTTATCTTTAACATTATTAATTATCTGCGCTAAGTGTTCAAATTTATAGCCAACATTGTTCCCTTGTCCGGCTGTATTTTCTATAACTGCTGTTACATAATCAGTTTCAGAAAGAGCCCAATTAATAGAATCTGAGATGGTTTGCAAACATTTGGTTTCCGAATATTGTCCCAAGTGAGAACCAGGATGGAAATTCAAATATTTGAGACCGAGTTGTTCACAACGCTTTAGTTCGTCTAAAAATGCCTTTTGCGATTTGATAAGTTTTTCACTTTCCGGATGACCAAGATTTATCAAATAGCTATCATGCGGTAAAATGTACTCAGGTGAAAATCCTTCTTTCTTACAATTTTCTTTGAACAAATTTATGTTCTCATCTGTGAGCGGTTTTGAATACCACTGTCTTTGATTTTTTGTGAAGAGGGCGAATGCTTTAGCACCTATCACTTTTGCATTTAAGGGTGTATTTTCCACACCACCAGCTGCGCTTACATGTGCTCCAATATATTTCATCTATTACTCCTTTGTATATTTTCGAATAATTTATCTAACTTGATCTCATCAAGTTTGTCATCAGTTCGCACTCCACTGCAAAGGTCAATTCCAAAAGGATGAACCTGGTTTATTGCATCACTGATATTGTTCGGTTTTATCCCACCTGCAAGAAAAATTGGAATATCCAATTTTTCTCTAATCGTGTTACTAATTTCCCAATTGTGAGTTTTTCCAGTTCCACCTAACTCTTTAATTTGTTTTGATTGATTACCAGAATCCAGTAAAATTGCATCTACATCGTTTTGAATTGCGAGCGCCTCTGTAATGCTTTCTTCCCCTGTTACGTGAATAACCTGCACAATTGCAATTCCTGGAAGAGCATTCTTTAAATCTTTGTGTATACCAATCTTCAAACTGTCGCAGAGCTGGATTGTATTGGTTCGGCAATATTTGTTTTGTTTAATTATTTCGTTAACATCCTGTTTGGAAGTTAATAAAAATGTTGCAATTGGTGGAGGTACAGAGGCTGCTATCAGCTTGATAGTTTCCATTGAAATCACACCAGGTCCACTTGGCATTTCTGAAACTAACCCAATTGCTGATGCTCCCATTTTTATTGCCATTTCTGCTTCTTCTAAACTGCTTATACAACATATTTTGATTCTGGGATCAAAAACTTTTTTCACGATTTCCCTCCATTGCTCTACAAAAAGATAAATGAAATTGCGATCATTAATGTCAAAATATTTGTTATATTTTATTTTGTTTTAGAAAAATCACTTTACAATACTACAGCAAATAGCTGGTTTTGATGCATAGCAAGGAGAAAACTATGAAACAGAAATTAATAGAAGCTGCAAAGAAGGTATCGGAAAATGCTTATGTCCCATATTCCGGATTTCAGGTTGGTGCAGCATTACTTACAGAATCGGGTAAAATATTCACAGGCTGCAACGTTGAAAACTCATCTTACGGATTAACAAATTGTGCCGAAAGAACAGCTATCTTTAAGGCTGTATCCGAAGGTGAGACGAACTTTAAAGAGTTAGTCATATTTTCTAATACAGAAGAATTATTTTATCCCTGTGGTGCTTGTCGGCAGGTTATTTCAGAATTTTCATCCGATCTTAAGATCACAATAGTTTCCTTAACTGATGAGTTTGAAACGAGTATAAGAGATTTATTACCACACGGTTTTAAATTATAGAAGAAGCACAATTTTAGATTGAAAAATTTAATTACAATCAATATCTATAATGTTGTCATGGTGAGACCTTCGGCGCGCTCAGGACAGGGCTTAGTCGAACCATAAGTGTATAATCATTTGTGTTGCTCCTTCGACTATGCTCAGGATGACACGAACTCAGGATCAAATCTTGGATAAAAAAAGCGGGTAGTAAAACCCGCTTTTAAATATCTAAGATAACTTCAGAAAATTCTAATTATAATATTCACTTCTATTATCAATAATTTCAGCATTTTCTTTTAAATTCTTAAACCATTCATTCAAATGCTCATCCTCTGCTTTTGTTTGAGCTTTTTCCATAAGTTCGTCCTGATCTTTTTCGAATTTATCCATATCAGGATGAGTGCGAGCTTTTACTAAAGCAATATAGGAAGCTCTTTCGCCATTAATAACATCAGTGTATTCTCCGGCTTTTTTTTCCAGGATAGCTTCATTTAGAACTTCATCATTCCCGATTTGTTTAAATGTGTTGTCAATTTTCACATTCAATGCTTCAATAATTTCAAATCCTTCAGACTCAGCATTTTTCATATAATCTACCGCATTAAATTTATTTGCAAATTCAATGGCATTTGTTTGCGATATCTCTTGTTGCTTTTCTTTTTTTACTATACTTTCGATTTGTCGTTTAGCATCTTCAAATACTTGATAATGTTCTCCAATAATAAATGATACTTCGCACAGAAGATAATTGCCGTCATCTTTGAAAACAGGTTCAGCAAGTTTTCCTATTTTGTTTTCAAAAGCAAATTTAACAAGTTCATCATTTTTGCCAATACCACCAATATATTTTGCTGATTCGTAAATTTCTTTTGTCTCAGTGATCTCATAAGCAAGTTCTTCAGCTGCTTTATCTAAACCAAGATCTTGTGCATTTGTATAAAGGTCATTTGCTAAAATTTCCAGATTATTTTTTGTTGCTTCAGAAGCTTCTTCTTTTAGGAGTATATGACTTGCCTTGATTTCTTCTACACCATCTTTCGTTCGTTTATCATAAAGCTTGATAATATGCCAACCAAATCTAGAATGAACTGGTTCACTGATATCACCTATATTTAACTGGAATGCTACCTTTTCAAAAGCGGGGACCATCTTTCCTTTAGCAAAATAGCCCAAGTCTCCACCTTGTGGTGCGGAAGGTCCTTCGGAATATTTCTTAGCAAGTTCAACAAAATCTTTGTTGCTAATAGCAAGATTGTATATTGAATCAACTCTTATTTTCACAAGTTTTATATCAGCTTCACTCGGTTTTAGATTAACAGCTACATATTTTAGTTTTCTGGCAGGTTCTTTTTTGAATTCTTCCTTATTCTCTTCGTAATATGTCTGCATATCTTCGTCAGTTACTTCTATATCTTTCATCTTATTAGGATTAAAAAATATTATATCTGCATCAGCAAGATTGTTATCGTCAATGTATTGTTCTTTAACTTCTTCAACCGTAACTGTTACTTCAGACTTTACATTATCATAGAGTCTCTGATATGGAAGAGTTCCTCTGATACGGCTTTCCAACCAGTTTGCGAATTCAGGATTTTCCATAAGAAGTGTTTCATATTTTACATAATCAAATTTTTCATCAGTTTGGAATTGTGGAATGCTTATGATATCTTCTGCCGGATTTTTCAATTCCTCTATAATATCGTCATCAGTAATTTTTATGTGACGTTTTTTTACAGCTTTATCAAATAAGATTTGTTGCACAAGCTGATTCCAAGTTTGATCATTCAGCTGTTTTGCAGTTTGTTCATCAATTTCTTTATCGGGATTTTGTTGAGCAAAACCAGCATACGCATTTTGTAAATATTCGCTAAAATCATTCGGGTAAATCTTTTTTCCTGCGATACTTCCCACAAATGGTTTTTTAATAAAAATACTGGTAATTCCACCAATTGCCATTGAAATAATAAAAACAGCAGCAATTACTAAAACTATCCACGAACCATGTTTTCTAAATCCTTGTAACATTATACTTCCTCCAAAAATATTTTATATATTTTATTTAATTTGTGCAATAACTAAAATCTATGATATTTATTCAAGCTTTTTTTTGTGAATCAATGAATTAAAGTTTCGGAAATTATTCAAAAAGGCTTGGATAGCAGTATTGTATAAGATAAATAAGAATTTGATTTACAAATTATTAATATCGGTATATTTAGGCTTGACAGGATTAGTGATGCTCAGAGTTTTGAAATTCACGCAAACAAAAAAGGGGGTGATTTCTTTGCCAAAAGTTATTGCTAAAAATGGTGAATCTTTTCAAGTACTGCTTAGAAGATTCAAAAAGTCTTGCGAAAGAGCTGGTCTTTTATCTGACCTTAAGAAGATTAAATATTACGAAAAACCAAGTGTAGTTCGCAAAAAAGAGAAAAACGAACAAGTAAGAAAGGCTATGAAGCGTCTTAGAAAACAAAGACGTTTTTCCTAGAGATATGCTCACACGAATTAATATTGATCTAAAAAAAGCAATGCAAAAGAAGGACAAAGAAATGCTTAAAGTTCTTCGTGCTTTGAAATCTGCAGTTCAATATAAGAAGCTTGAACAAAAAAAAGAGCTTACTGATGATGAGGTTATTTCTGTATTTAAGATTCAGGTTAAACAACGCCAGCAGGCAGCTGAACTTTATATACAGGGTAATCGCCCAGAACTTGCAGAAATTGAGAATAGAGAGATTGAGATCATCAAAGTTTATTTACCGGAAGAAATCTCCGAAGCTGAATTAGAAAAAGAGGTCAGTGATGCTATTGTTCATCTCAATGCTGGTTCTATGAAAGATATGGGAATTGTAATGAAGTATCTCAAAGAGAAACTTGGTAGTAATGTAGATGGGAAAAGCTTAAGTGCAATTGTTAGAAGAGAATTGCTAAGCTGATCAGTAATCAATAGAGTTTAAATAATTTGTGGGGGAGATGGTATCTCCCCTTTTTACTCTAAATAACTGTTTATAAAAAACAAAGGATGGAAAAATGGGTATTCTTGATATTATTCTCAGTGTCTTTTTTTTAATTTTATTTTTTTACGGATTGAGCAGAGGTTTTATTAAAAGCATTATTAGTCTTTTAAGTTTGGTTGTTATCGTTTTACTAATTGCCAAAACTGGCCATATAATTAAGGGATTGCTTATTATAAAGTGGGGATTTAATGAAACACTGGCTATTATATGTTCTTATATTCTGATTATTTTGGTAACTATATTAATAGCTAAAATCGCAATAAAGATCTTACTAATGATAATAGAATTTCTTAAATTAAAATGGTTAGATAGATTTTTGGGTGCAATCTTGGGTGTTATTAACGGTGCACTTATTATTGCCATTATCCTTCTTCTGCTAAACCTGTTACCATTTGAGGAGCAAATCCGTGATTTTACATCTTCTTCTAAAATAACAACAAATATTCGTAACGTTACGGATAAAATTGAGTTAAAATATCCTGGGTTAAAAGAAAAAATGCAGAACACTGGAAAGGATATTGATAAGACCTCAGAAATGATTGAGAAACTGATTAAGGACAATATAGACAAATAAATGAATTCACATAAGCAACTCGAGTTTGATAAGATAAAAGAATATCTAGTGCGGGAATGTCATTCTCAGCTTGGAAGCAGAAAGGCATTAGACCTACGGCCATTAAGCACGATTGCAGAGATCACTTATAAACTTGAGCTAACCTCAGAGATCCAAATTTTATTAAAAAAAGGCATCTCACATAATTTTGAAAATATTTCAGACATTGAAGAAATAATCTCTGAACAAAAACATCAAACTTATAATTTTGAAGAATTCCAACAAATATATTTTAATGTTTCATGCGCAAATAGAATCTCAAAGAACATTGAAGAATTAAATGATCATCCTCAATATTTGAAATTCGTTAACAGGATAATTCCACTTGATGATATCGAGTTAAGATTTAACCAGATATTTGAAAGCGATGGTGAAGTTAAAGATAATGCATCATCGGCTCTTGCATCGATCAGAAGAAAAAAGAAGCAAGTAAGAAAAAATCTGGTTTCCACTCTTAATAAAAAAGTTGAAGCTCTTTCTGCCAGGAAATTTTTGCACGATAGCATTGTCACTCAGCGTAATGGCAGATATGTAATTCCCATAAAAGAGGGAGCATTTCCATTTGTTCAGGGAATTGTGCATGGACGTTCTTCCAGCAAATCTTCAATTTATATGGAACCTCATGAGATAGTTGGATTAAATAATGATCTTGAACTTATGTCCAGCGAAGAAAAACAAGAAATCTTCCGAATATTTAAAGAATATACAGAGATGATACTTGATCATAAAAGTGTATTATTGGAAGAAATTATCTATCTTCAAGAATTAGATTTCTTCTTTGCGGCTGCTCGTTTAGCTAATCGACTCAAAGCAGAAAAACCGGTACTTTCAGAAAAATCTCAAATTAAATTGAAGAATGCCAGACATCCGCTTCTAATACTTGCTTTTGAAAAATTTGAAGATGTGATCCCCTTTGATCTGGAACTTGGATATGATTATAATTTGCTTTTAGTTTCAGGTCCGAATACCGGTGGAAAAACCGTTACCTTAAAAACTGTGGGAATACTTACCTTAATGGCGAGATCTGGTTTGCCTATTCCAGCCGATCCTCATAGTATAATTGGTTCATTTGATTCAATTCTTGCTGATATTGGAGATAGCCAGTCGTTGGAAAATTCCCTAAGTACATTTTCTTCTCATATTAAGAATATCAGAGAAATGACAGAAAGCATTAATTCTAAAATACTAGTTCTTATCGATGAGATAGGTGCTGCGACAGACCCTGAACAGGGATCGGCTTTAGCTCAGGCTATTCTTGAGAACTTGGCAGAAAATAATGCAGTAGGTGTTATCAGTACACATTATACATCGCTTAAAGTTTTTGCAGAGAAACATGAAAAGTGCATAAATGCAGCAATGCAGTTTGATCCTGCCAAACACAAACCTACTTATCAATTCAAACTTGGTTTACCCGGAAATAGTTTTGCTATTGAGGTTGCATTTCGGCTTGGTTTACAAAAAGATCTTATTGAAAGAGCAAAAAAATTAACCGGCAAACAAAATGTTGAATTAACTGAATTGATAAAAAAAATGTCGGAAGAGAAAAAATCTCTTTCACGCCAATTATACCAGTTTGAATTGAAAACCGCACTTTTGAATCAGAAAATTTCCGAACACCAAGATCAGATCAAAACTCTGGAAAAAGACAAAAAAGAGATCAAGAAGAAGTCTTTACGCGATGCTCGTGAATTCTTAACATCCATGCAAAAAGAATTGAACATGGAAATTAAAGATATAAAACGTTCTAATAAAAGTGAGAAAAAAGATAAATTTGAAAGATCTTTAAAAAAAGTGACACAGCTTAATCGCGATTTGAGTAAGGAAGAAGAACAGCTTTCCGAAATCTCACGTGAATCAGTCAGCAATCCGAAGATCGGAATGAAGGTTTGGCTTAAAGAGATGGAAATGGAAGGTGAAATAGTTGAGATCTCAGAAAAGAAAATCAAAGTCGATATGGATGGAATTTTTCTTAATACAACTTCAGATCGACTTTATCTGATTACAGAGAAAAAAGTAAAAAAAACAAATAAGAATAAATTCATAAATATTCCTAGAAATGATGCAAAAATGGAATTGAAAATTATAGGACTTCGATTCGAAGAGGCTTTACCTGAAATCGAAACTTTTATTGATAATGCTGTTGTAAACGGACTACTCATGATACGTATCGTGCATGGAAAAGGAACTGGAGCACTGCGTTCAAAAGTTAGAAATTATTTGCGAACAAATAATAACACAGAAGAATTTTTCTCACCTCCTCCAGAAGCTGGTGGAAGTGGTGTGACCGTAGTGAAGATCAAGGAATAGGGGAGGAATAATGGATCAGCATGTTATTGATGAAATTATTGAAAGAAATGATATAGTTGATGTTATCAGTAGCTACATTCCTCTTAAGAAAACGGGTAGTAATTTTAAAGCTCGTTGCCCGTTCCATGATGAGAAAACAGCATCTTTTGTCGTAAGTCCTAAAAAACAGATCTACAAATGCTTCGGTTGCGGTAAGGGTGGAAATGTAATAACTTTTGTACAAGAATTCGAGAAGATATCGTTTCCCGAAGCTTTAAGAAAACTTGCTGCACGCGCAGGTATAACCGTACAGCAGACGATAGGAAGTAAGAGCAAAGATTCTAAACGTGATCTGATCTATAAGATATATGAGATTGCTACTGGATATTTCTATAAAAATTTAATAGAACATGGAAACAATGCATTAGAATATCTGATTGAAAGAGATATTAAAGACGAAACTATAAAAAAATTCAAACTAGGATTTGCGCTCAATTCTTACGGCGGATTGCGCAACTATCTTCTTAAGAATGATATTAATGAAAAGATCCTTGCAACAACAGGCTTATTCACTTTCAAGAACAATGATTTATTCCGTGAAAGGATAATGTTTCCGATCCATTCGTCATCTGGTAAAGTAGTAGCATTTGGTGGAAGAAAACTGTACGAAAATCAATCAGGTGGTAAATATGTAAATTCGCCAACAACTGATATTTACACAAAAGGAAATGAGCTCTATGGACTTTTTGATACTAAATATACGATTTCTAAAAAAGATAATGCTCTGATCTGTGAAGGATATACAGATTTCCTGAGACTTTATGAAAGTGGTTTTACAAATTCCGTTGCCTCTCTGGGCACCTCTCTAACCGATTCTCAAATAAGTATTTTAAGTAGATTCACTGAAAATATTTATATGTTGTATGATGGGGATAGCTCAGGTAGGAAAGCCGCTGTTCGTGCTGCTGGAAAGATATTAGGTAAAGGGCTTAATGTAAAAATTATTGGATTACCCAAGACAGATGATCCTGACAGCTACATCAGAAATAATGGTGCATCCAGTATGCAGGAAATGATAGATAAAGCAAAACCTCTCGCTGAATTTTTAAAGGATGATGAAGTTATTGGTGTTGATAAAAAAGGTAAACTTTCTGTTCTATTTGATATTCTTAATGAAATAGAAGATGAAATTGCTCAAGAACTGTTAATTCAGGATATTGCAGAGACGTTTGGATTGTCCGAGCATGCAGTATCTTCCAAGATAAGAAAAAAAAGAAGATCATTTAAAAAAGAAACCGAAGGTACAGAAATTTCTGAAATAGAGCATTTTACAGAAGAACGAGCAATTATATTATTAATTATTAATAATGAACTGTTATATAAAAAAGTTGCGCAAGAGATAGATTTGAGTTATTTTTTAACTGAAAAGTATAGAAAAATTTATAAAATAATCTTGGAGCATATAGAAGATATGGGTAATATTCCTGCTTTAATAAGCAAGATAGATGAAGAAGATACTAGAAATATGCTTACAGAACTTTCTATGTCAGATATTCCCACGCAAACTATTGATGATGCTATCATCGCACTTAAAACCAGAAAGTTTCATATAGATCTTAAGATAATAAATGCAGAAATACTAAATGATCCTACGAATATGGATCTGTTTACAAAGAAGAATGAGTTAAAAAGAGAAATATTAAAAATAAATAAAAAAGTGGTTAGAAGAACTTTGTACTAAGGAGACTAAATGCTTAGTTATAATGAGTGTATTAAAAAACTAATTCAAATAGGTAGGAAAAATAATGATCTGCTTACTTTTAAGCAAATCAATCAGGTCCTGCCTAATAGCCCAATCTTCCTTGATAAGATCGAACAAATTATTTCTGATCTTGTAGAAGATGGCATTGATCTCATCGACGAAACTCAAAAACGGGTTACAAAAAAGAAAATATCCCTAAAGAAAACAAGAGCAACCAAAAAGTTCCACAATAGGAAATATTATGATGATCCGGTGAGGATGTATCTTGGAGAAATGGGACGTGTTCCACTTCTGGATCGTGAGGGAGAAGTACGGATTGCCAAAAAGATCGAGAGCGGACAGCAACATATTAATAAAAATATTTTTAAAAGTGGAAGTACTCTTCGTGAGATGGAAAATTTTATACACCGTTATCGTGAAAAGAGGGTTAAGATTGATCAGATATTTAAGATCGAATATGGAACTTGGATGGATAAATCTCAAGAAGCTAACCTTGTAAATGAATTTGAACAGGTTATCAGAGGAACAAAAGCAATATTTGAAAAAATTGGTGAAATGATCGACAGTAGTGATATTGATGAAGACGAAAACCTTTTAGATCAGGAATTGATAGATACACAAAGAATAAAACTTATCGAAATATTTGGTATTTTAAAATACAATGAAAAACTCTTAAAGAGAATGGTTTACCGTATTCGGAGCCTTGTAGATAGAATTAAAGACAGTCAAAAAAGTATTACACATCTTTCTAAGATCAGAAAATATTCCTTGGATGAAATTTGTACTTACGGTAGAAAAGCCAATAAATCTGAAGAAGATTATAAATTAGTTTTTGAAGAAACCAAAATAGAACCTGACGTATTTGTTGAGACGTTGCGTAAAATCAAAAATGCAAGAAGAAAAATACGCCGTGTGGAACTTGAAACTCGTATGACAGCTGATGAAATGATCGGTTTGCTGGATGAAATCGAACGTGGCGAGAAAATGAAGGAACGATCAAAGAATGATATGATCGAAGCCAATGTCCGCTTAGTTGTCAGTATTGCAAAGCGTTATAATAATCGTGGCTTGGATTTTCTTGATTTGATCCAGGAAGGCAATACCGGACTTATGCGTGCGGTTGAGAAATATGATTATCGTAAAGGTTTCAAATTTAGTACCTATGCCACTTGGTGGATAAGGCAGGCGATAACACGTGCAATTGCAGATCAAGCTAGAACTATCAGAATTCCAGTTCACATGATCGAATCTATAAATAAAGTTAAAAGAGCAAGCAGGAAATTACTGCAGAAACTTGGAAGAGAACCATATCCTGAAGAAATAGCAGTTGAACTTGATATTCCTGTTGAAAAGATAAAGAATATTTTGGCGATAACTAAAGAACCTGTATCGTTGGATAATCCAATTGGTCATGAGGATGAGGATAGTTTGCTGGGTGATTTTATAGAAGATAAATCCACGATCTCACCTGAAAGAATGGCTGAGAGAACTCTACTCAAGAAACAGGTTGATGATGTTCTTAAAACTTTAACTTCACGTGAGGAAAGGGTAATAAGATTACGTTTTGGAATTGATGATGGATATCATAGAACTTTGGAAGAGGTTGGAAACATCTTTAGTGTTACACGTGAGAGGATCCGACAGATCGAAGATAAGGCTTTGCGTAAATTACGCCATCCCACCAGAAGTCATGTGTTAGAAAAATTCATAGATAACTTTAATATAAAGTAATTTATACACTAGGAAATTCTTGACATAAAATCGGGTCATTTTGTTTTTACAATCTTAAAATTAATAAGTGGGGCCTATAGCTCAGTTGGTAGAGCTTCCGGCTCATAACCGGACGGTCAGAGGTTCGATTCCTCTTGGGCCCACCAGATATAAAAAGCCGCTCATCGAGCGGCTTTTTATTATTTAACTTACAATCTTTTATTACTTTTACCTTTCCTATTTCAACAATATCATCTTTTTTACAGAAGTATAATCAGTAGCATATATTTTATAGAAATAAACACCCGAACTTACTGATTTTCCTGCATCATCGGTTCCATTCCAGATAATTGAGTGTTGACCGGCAGAAAGATTTTCATCAACCAGAGTTTTCACTTTCTCACCTTTGATGTTGTAAACTTCGATCAAAGTCCTCTCTGTTGTATTCAAAGAAAACTTGATAGTTGTTTCTGGATTAAACGGATTCGGATAGTTATCATGCAATTCTGTAACTAATGGCAGAATATTTCCAGCATTAGTTGGATCGTGAATAATTTCAACCGGATCGCTCATTTCACTTTCCCAACCCCCATCGTACAGAGCTGTTAATTCGTATTCGTAAGTTCCGGCTGGAACGTTTGCATCAAGGTAAAAATCATTACTGATCTCATTTGCGATCACCACACCATCACGATATAGTATGTAAGAATCAAATGCTCTTGCCGCAGTTGGAGCATCCCAACTTACATAGATATCTGCATCTTGAGACTCTGCTTCAATACCAGTGGGAGCAGGAAGAATGATAGATACTTCAACAGGACCTACAGGAACAGATTCACCTTCATCGTAGTGAGCTACGATTGTGTATTCGTAATTTCCTGCATCAAGGCCAGAATCAATGAAATAGTAAGTAGATGCAAACCCAAAGAAAACCTCTATTCCACCTCGATACACAAAGAAACCAAGCAGTTCACGTGAGTTATCGATAGGTATTTCCGGTAATTTGACACCTTTTCTGCTAAGATTATTTTGTTTAGTCTTACCATGTTTAGCAGCATCACCCACAGCAATGGCATCACCATTAGGGGCTTCCCAGGTAACCATCACATCATTGAAATCTTGAACTTCTGCTGCGAAGTTGTTTGGTGGATTGAATGGATCAACTGCAATAGAAACATCATCAAAGAACCAGTGGTTAATCTGTGTAGTACTTCCACTAAAAAAGAAAGCTAATTGGAAAGTAGAAGAACCAACATCTGGCGTCTGTACACTCAGTGATGCAGTTTCTGGTCCGATATCACCGGATGGAAATACTTCATCAACAATATTCCAGGTAACACCCCCGTCACTTGTAGTAGCTATACCAATTGAATATCCGGTTCCCAGATAATCCCACATATATTGCTTATACTCAAGATCTAGAACAACAAGGCCTGTTGTTTCAAAAATTGGTGATTTAAAATATGACAAACCATTGAACATTGGATTCCAATTGAAATCGATTTCCGGTGATGTTCCACCGGCATAATTATTGTAGAGTATTCCCCAATTAGCATCACCCCCACCTTGAACTGTCCAGTTATCTAGACCGTTTGAAAAATCATCCGTAAAGGGAAGTGAACCAGAAGGTTCAAAATATGTAAACTGATATTCTACCGGAACAGATTCACCTTCATCATATAATGCTGTAACTTCTGCCAGATAGGTAGTACCGTGCACCAGATCTGTAAATGGGTAGTAAAGGCCTGTAGTCCATGTAACGTAAGCACCATCAAGATAGATATTATACCCGAGAAGATTATCAGTATTATCATTTCCATTTTTATATGAATCAACAGGAAGGCCTATTTGATTGAAATCTCGAGCTGTTGCTGCTTTTGTTGAAATAGCAACACTGCTGTTATTGTTATTATAAGTTACAATACGAGTTCGTCCTGCAGCGTCTGTTTGGGATCCATATAATCCAAAGCTCAGATTATGGTCTACATTATCAGGCTCTGGCCAGTGAACAGAAGCAGCTACCCAGTCAATGCATCCGCTACCGAATCCATCACCCGGATTTCTCCAGTAAAATTCATAACCGATTGTTGGAGCTGCTTGCCGTCTCCAAAACCATTGTCCGTAAGATGCATATTCAATGTCTCCCTGAGCAGCCATCCAATATGTTCCTTCGGTGAATTGAGTATCTGGAATGAAACAATCTATGTTTCCATCTTCACCAAAAGCTGATGCAACATCAAGATATTCGAACAGTAAAGTACCAGGCATTCCAGCATTGTCATCGTAGAAACAGATGTTAGCTAATTCCATTGGGCTAGATGGACCTGTTCCTAAAATTACAACCTGGTTTATTATCCAGGTTTCACCTGCAGGGACCACAAATTCATCTGCAGCTTCAGCATCATACTCTTCATAACCATCTCCGAAAGCCTGAGCAGAAATTCCACCTTCATTAGATATGAAATCTAATTGAGTGTGAAGACCAACAGGTGCCGGTCCATTCGCAGCATCCCAGGTTGCATAACCAGATTCTGTTACAAACAAATTTGATGGTGGATCAAGTGGACCCGGATTGAAGGTAAACTGATAATCAATAGGATCAGATTCACCCGGATCATCATAAACAGCTGTAACTTCCGCCAGATAAGTTGTAGCATTTACTAGACCTGTAAATTGATAGAACAGGTCAGTGATATAAGTAACGAAAACACCATCAAGATAAATATTATAACCGGTCAATACATCAGACAATGGGTCAGCTTTTATGCTTCTTTTGGTATCTATAGTTGTTCCACCCGGTGCATCCCAGGTTGCATACCCCATATTATCAACAAACAAGTTGGTGGGAGGAAGAAACATTGGTTGTCCTTCGATAAGACTTACATCATCAAAGAACCAGTGATTGATTTGGGTAGTACTTCCACTAAAAAAGAAAGCTAGTTGGAAAGTAGCTGAACCAACATCTGGTGTCTGTACACTTAGCATCTCAGTTTGTGGTCCGATATCACCTGTTGGAAATACTTCATTTACAATATTCCAGGTAACGCCTCCATCATTTGTAGTGGCTACACCAATGGAGTACCCGCTTCCAAGATAATCCCACATGTATTGCTTATACTCAAGATCTAGAACTGTAAGACCTGTAGTTTCCAGCACAGGTGTTGTGAGATATGAAGTACCACTAAATGTTGGATTCCAATTGAAATCGACTTCCGGTGATGTTCCACCGGCATTAGAATTGTAGAGTATTCCCCAGTTAGCATCACCCCCACCTTGAACTGTCCAGTTATCTAGGCCGTTGGAAAAGTCATCTGTAAAGGGCAGTGGAAAAGAGGTTGGCTGACCTTCGATAATACTTACATCGTCAATGAAATAATTATCTATTTGAGATGTACTTCCACTAAAGAAAAATCCCAGCTGGAAAGTAGCTGATCCAACATCTGGTGTTGTAACATTAAGGATTACTGTTTCGGGTCCTACATTTCCTGTAGGGAATATTTCATTAACAATATTCCAGGTAACACCACCATCACTGGTTGTAGCTACTCCAATGGAGTATCCGCTTCCCAGGTAATCATCCATAAAGTGTTTGTATTCAAGATCCAGAACTGTGAGTCCTGTAGTTTCCAACACTGGAGTTGTGAGATATGAAACTCCAGAGAATGCAGGATTCCAGCTAAACCAGGCTTCCGGTAATGTACCACCGGCATATGAATTGTACATTACTCCCCAGTTAGCATCACCACCGTTAATTACAGTCCAGTCTACAAGACCGGCTGTAAAGTCATCGGTAAACGGTAATGCATATACAGCACTAATTGTGAACAAAAGAACTACTAATAAAATTATTCCCTTTTTCATAATTTCTCCTTTAAAATTTGTTAAACATTAAAAAATCCATTGATTTTAATTTCGATAGTAATGGTTTTCGTTTATTTCCTATATAATCATATTCAAAAACAGTTGATTTCATTCCTGATATGAGAATTGGAATCTGCATCTGTTTGGTCAGGATTATTTTGATTAAGTACATTTCAATACCTTCATTCAAATTTGTGATAATTTATAATCTCTTGTTAGATATTTAGTTTTATACTCTTCAAACGGAATTGCTTTTTCCCAAAGATGTTCAAATAGAATTTTATTTGCTTTTGCCAAATCAGGATGTTCGATACAGACCATAGTAAGTTTTGAATTTGATTTATCAGGGTTCTTCAAAGCCATTAATACGAATCTTTCATCAAAAATATGTAATTTTATGGGAACTTCTTCCAGCATCCTGCCTTCACCACCTTCACTGATATTCTTTTCGATATGTGGTATGAGGAAGGAAGCAATTTCAGCCGATGGTATTTCATAAATGGCTTTTGATATTATTCCATTTCTTAATCTTTGAGAATCAACTTCGTCTTGTCTTTCAATTCTACTTTTATTACCCTCATGAGCAAATGGAGGTTTTACAAAAGCTATCAATTCATGTTCAGTTGCATTTTTTAAGCTTACATATTTCTCATGAATTTGTTCATTATTGGTTAACACTTCAACATAGCCATCAATTGTCTTATTATCTGATTTATATATGTCTTCTAATTCCAAAACCATTTGTTCTATACTGGATTGTTTATCATTTATTTCATTTACTACTGGACAGAACGCAATTGCAGGCTGAAGAGCTTTATAGATTTTTTTATTTCCCGGAATTCTAATACAAAAGCTTCTATCAATTAATTTGTTTAATGTGGCATAAACCTTTGTTAAAGGTATATCTGCTTTCTGGGAAATCTTCTTGGCAGTAAGATTTCCATATGTCAGCAGCGTATAATAAGCCTTAGACTCATATTCCTGTAATCCGATATTTTTAAGCTTGGCTAAATAGTCTTCCATATTATTTCCTTTTTTTTAACTCACGGTTAATAACTTATATTTAGCCAAAAGTTGTCAAATTATATTTTTTAACTGGTGGTGAAAAATTACAATATATCGAGTAATCTATGATACAAAAACTGATCTAAAGCGGAGATGGAAATTTCTGAAGTTTTTTTAAATTATTGCTAACTTGAGTCGAGTTAACTTAAAACTAAAATAGTAATATTTTCGAGTGACTTATTATAATTGCATGCCAACTAAAATAAATTACTTCTACAACGGTCTTGTTTATGAAACGTAGCGTGTAAATAAACGCTAACTTTTCGGAATGCCTTTACTAGCTATGTTTTATACACGTTATAGTAACCAGTTTAATTCTTATTATCAATTAATATATTTCGGTAGTAGTAATTTATATTATCTGAATTACTTTCGATTACATCTAATCTTCCATCATTATTTATATCTGCTAGAATAATATCATAAGTTGATAGGCTTTCATTTTTTAAACTAACTTCCATCCATGAAACTCCTCTTTTAAAATTTAGAAAGACCTTATTCGGTGCATCTACATTAGCTACTACAATATCAATGCTTCCATTCCCATCTATATCTCCAAAATCTAAAGAATAGGAATTATTAGAAGCACCATCAAATACTATTTTTCTAGTAAATTTTATACCATTGTCTCCAAAGTAGATTACATTGGGTTCTTTAATGTTTGCTGTTATTATATCAAGGTAACCATCTTTATCTATATCTACCACACCAACAGCTCTAGTTTCGTCTGTACCGCTTCCAAAAGCAATTTTTTTAGTAAAGTTTAATTGTCCATCATTTAGGTATATGTAATTTTGTTGACCATCCCTATTTGCTAATATTAAATCCACATTACTATCATTATCTATATCGGCAACTTCAACATCAATTGTTGCATCATCGTTCGAACCAAATTTTACTATCTCTGTGAATTGCCCCTTTCCATTATTCAAACATATTTCATTTTCCTTTCGTCTATTTGTGATAAGAATATCTATATCACCGTCCGAATCAATGTCTGTAGTTTTTAAATTTCTTGTTGGAGAATAAAGATTACCAAAATACCCAAACTTTTTAAAATTTCCTTTTCCATCATTTAAGTGAATCACATTAGGAGCCATATCATTACCAACAGCTACATCCAAATCACCATCACCATCAAGATCGCACAATTCTGTAGCATAACTAGTCTCTTCAATATTATCAAGTAATTTAGATACCGTAAATATTCCATACCCATTGTTGAAGAATATTTTATTAGCTTGAGGCCAATGTCTACCGTTGGCTACTATTATATCTAAATCACCGTCATCATCAATATCTCCAGCACTTACAGAGGCTGATTTATCCTTACTTTCTCCTAAAACAAATCTGGAATTAGTTAAAAACTCAATCTCTTGGCCAATTGCCAAATACTGCATTAAAAGAAAACAAATTATTAGTAATTGCTTCATAGTGCTTTTTCTTTCCTCTTATTTTTTTCACTATTTTGATAATCTTTGAATGGAATTGCCTTTTGCCACATATAATCAAACAATATTTTATGCGCTTTCGCAAGGTCGGGATGTTCGATAGAGATCATAGTAAGTTTTGTATTTGAATTATCAGAATTCTTCAAAGCCATTAAAACGAACCTTTCATCAAAAATATGTAGTTTTATTGGAACTTCTTCCAACATCTTGGCTTCTTCGCCTGCTTTGATACTTCTTTGGATATGTGGAATTAAGAATGAGATGTTCTCGCCTTTTGGTATTTCATAGATTGCTTTGGATATTATCCCCATTTCCAATTTATCCGAATCAACTTCTTCTTGTCTTTCAAGTTTACTTTTATTACCCTCATGGGCAAATGGAGGTTTTACAAAGGCTATCAATTCATGTTCAGCAGCATTTTTTAAACTCACATATTTCTCATGAATCTGATCATTGTTGGTTAACACTTCAATATAGTCATCAATTATCTTATTATCTGATTTGTATATGTCTTCTAATTCCAAAACCATTTGTTCTATATTAGATTGCTTGTCCTTAATTTCATTGACTACAGGGCTGAACGCAACTGTAGGTTGAAGTGCTTTGTAGATTTTTTTATTTCCCGGAATTCTAATACAGAAACCTTTATCTATTAATTTGATTAATGTGGCATAAACCTTTGTTAGTGGTATTTCTGCTTTATTAGAAATTTCTTTGGCAGTAAGATTTCCATAAGTTACTAGTGTATAATAAGCCTTAGACTCATATTCCTGCAATCCGCTATTTTTTAATTTGGCTAGAATTTTTTCCATTCCTTCTCCTTATCTTCTCACGTTGGGAAAATAAATATTTCTAAATAAAGATGTCAATTTAACTCTTCTAACTGATGGTGAAAAATAATATCATAACTCTTAATCCAATCTATTTTGATATTAATCCTTCGGACAACTTGAATGTGATCAAGATATCTTTTGAAGGATTCAAGAATAGAGTTCTAATAGTGTCCACTTGACTCCACCAAATATTATTAAAGCCGCTCTATGAGCGGCTTTAATAATATTTATTGATAATTAGAACATCTTTTCTTTAAAGTACAACACCATCAAAAATAAGAGCTGCAGCTTTTCTGATGCTTCAGATGCCATTTTCTTAATAACATTTCGAAGTTCAGGATAATTCTGCAATACATGGTTATATCTTTCTTCGGAGAGTACAAACATTTCACAGTAAGAATTGGCAATTACAGTAGCTGTCCGTTTCTCTTTTAAAAGAATGGACATGTGACCGAAGTAATCGCAATTCTCTAGAACTTCAATTTTCTTATTATCATACCCATCTCCCGAGAAAGCAGTAATTATTGATTCGTAACTATCTTTAGAAATAAGTAATTAATCCGTAAAAATAACTGCAGAAATGTGTTGAAAAGAAATGCTCCTATTTTAATATTGATTTCGTATAAAAACTCAATAAAAAGGAGCATTCCAATCATGATCAGAAAAATCATGTAAAATCTTGACTAATCACTTTCTAAGGCAATTTGTGGAGAAGAGAGGAAAGAATATGAAAACGATTGAATTATTGAAGTTCTTACAGAACAAGATAGGAGGTGAATTAGATTATGTAGCTGCAGCTGGAACAGACCGCTGGAAAGTTGAAATTCCGAGATTGTTAGTGGAAATTCAAGATGAACACGTGAGATTTGAGATAAAAAATAAAACCGAATTATTCATAAATGTATATACAGTTCCGTCACATTTCCTCAAAATTTATCACGAAAACTTTGCGACGAAATTATTGGATAAAGTGCATTTGCATTCCGAAATTAAAATTGGTGATGAAGAATTTGATGATAAATATGTTATCGAATTTGCAACTCCTGAGATTGCCCGAAAAACTATGACTGCTGAATTCAAAGCATGTATTCTAAATTTGGAACCATTCAAAATATTCCAAATGACAAAACGGGATTACACATTACTCAAAGATATAAATAAACATTATGATGTGGATAATGCTGTAAATGATATTGAGCATATGGTGAAGATCGTAAAAATTTGTAGTAATGTTTGGAGATAATCTTCTGCTAAATTGTTATTGTATAATCCCAATTTAAGTTTATATCACTTCTCGTTTTTTAGTTTGATAAGTAGCTACTATAATTTTTCAGACTTATAAATCCTCGATCTTTCTCCCCATGGATGATATCCATAACCGATATTACAAAATCCATATTTCTCATAATAACCGATGAAAATATGCAAACGAACATCATAGGTGTTTTTGCTGCCGTTGATGTATGCATCAAGAAAATCAGACAGATAAAGTTCCCGTGGTCATTCAATCTGCAACTCCTATAACCTATCCAATTATCATGAAAATGTTACAGTCAAAACGATTGATGGGTAAAATAGAAATTAAGGAATTAAAAGTTTGGGAAGAGACTGAAAAACACATGGCTTGGGTCATGAACAAGAGGCTGACATAACATTTTCGACAGTAGCAGCGGCAGCAAAGTTGTATCTCTCAGGTGTGGATATAAAAATGTATTCCATTAATATTTGGGATAATTTTCATCTGTTTACGCGTGGCTATGAAACAAAAAGTTTTGCTGATCTCAAAGGGCATAAAATTCATGTTCCGCTTTTTAAACAAGCGTCACCAATGGTTATGACCAAGCATCTTATTGAAGCCAACGGATATAATATAAATGATTTTGAATTTAATTTTGGAAATCCATTTGGACGTCCGGAAGAGATTAAAAATGATTTTATCGCTGGGGAAAATGATACAGTTTTATTGCGTGAACCAGAAGCAAGTTATGCCATGTATAATGTAAAAAATGCCTATGAATCAATATCATACAGTCAACTTTGGAAAGAAGATGGGAATAAAATTGGTAATATCCCAAATGCTGGATTGATCTTCAAAGGTGAATTTTTGAGAGAGCATCCTGATGTTGCAAAAGTATTTGTAGAGGAATTGGAAAAAGCTACAACATAAGTTGTAGAAAACAAGAAATTTGCAGCAGAAATGGCTTTTGATATAATGAAACATAAACCAGATGAAGTGGAACTTTTCTTGAATAGAGCACATTTTGAGCATGTGAAATCAGATGAAATTTTGGATGAAATCGTGCATTATTTGCAAGTGTTAAATAACAATGAAAAGTATACCGAAGATAACATAAAAGGATTATTCCAGGTTGACTTAGTTAAGTAAATATTTTAACTAAAATAATTTATTTGACATTGTGTAATATTTAGTTATATTAATAATAAAAAAATTAAATTAAGATGGCTTTCAAATTAATATTGGAAATCATTTTTTAAAAGGAGAAAGAATGGAACATTTAACAAAAGAAACTTTTCAGAAGAAAGTTTTTAATTATGAAGTAAACAAAGATTGGAAATTTGAAGGAGAGAATCCTTGTATTATTGATTTTTATGCAGATTGGTGTGGACCTTGTAAAATGGTTGCTCCTGTTTTGGAAGAGCTTGCGAAAGAATATGAAAATAAATTAAATATTTATAAAGTAGATACTGAAGATCAACAAGAACTTGCTGCTGCATTTAGTATTCGCAGTATTCCTTCAATGTTATTTTGTCCAAAGGATGATAAACCACAAATGGCTGTAGGTGCTCTCCCAAAAGATTCTATAGTAAAAGCTATTGAAGATGTATTAATGGTAAAATAAATTTAGTAAAATATGCTTAATTTATTTATTAGATACATGATATAATTAATGAGGTAATATATGAAGAGTGTTGTGGTTTTCAGTACACCAACCTGCTCATGGTGCAGGAGATTAAAGAGTTATCTCAGAGAAAATAGCATCCGTTTTAAAGATGTAGATGTTTCCAGAGATCAAAGAGCAGCACGAGATATGATTCGTAAATCCGGTCAGCAGGGTGTTCCGCAAATGTGGATCAATAACAGATCGATAGTAGGTTTTGATAAAGCTAAGATCGATAGAATGTTGGCAATAAAATAGGAGAAATGATGAAAAAAATAGTACTCCTTCTTTTAGCATTGGTACTGATAATTCCATTAATTGCAGAAGAAACAAAAATAAAACCGGAACATTTAACTTTAGGAACTTTTAAAGAGAAAGTTTTTGATTTTGAAAATAATTCAGAATGGAATTATAAAGGTGAGCTTCCGGCAATTATAGATTTTTATGCAGATTGGTGTGGACCTTGCAAAAAAGTAGCACCTATCATGGAAGAATTGGCAATAGAGTATGATGGGAAAGTGAAAATTTACAAAATAGATACTGAGGATCAAAAACAACTTGCCGGTATATTTGGAATTCGCAGTATTCCCTCAATATTATTTATTCCCAAAGATGGTCAACCGCAGATGTCAACTGGTGCATTACCAAAAGCTGAATTTGAAAAAATGATCAAAGAAATTCTTAAAGTTGATAACAATATCCAAAAATAAGTATTTTCTAAATAAATAATGAATAACAAAAACCGACCTATAAGGGTCGGTTTTTGTTGATATTACTGATATTCTGATTCCCAAGTCAACTTCTCATTGTTATTCTGGTTACCAAGTCCCAGCTTGATAACCTAATTTTATATCCAAGCTGGCACTTGGATACAAGAACGTTACTTTATTAATTATTTAGATTTATTAATAATTAATTCAGCGTAGTAGCTATCCTCAATTCTTTCCATTTTATATCCGCGAGATTTGAACATATGCTGCATAATATGATTTGTGACTAAGACATTCGCACAGATTTTCTTAATACCTCGCGTTTTGGCAATATCATGAATGTAGTCAGTAAATTTATTTCCTAATCCCTGGTGTTGCCAAGGGTCTGCAATAACGATAGCATATTCAGCAATTTCATTATATTGATCTGCAATCAGACGAACCACACCTGCCATCTTCTTTTTGCCTTCATCTTCCACTTCTGCAATAATAGCAATTTCGCGATCATAATCGATTTGAGTATAGCGAATAAGCTGGTCGTGAGAAATATCTTTGATTAGTTGGAAAAACCTGAATCTCTGAGTACGTTCCGAGAAATTGGAGAACATTTCTTTTTCCATTAATTCATCTTCAGGCTTAATAGCTCTTAAGATTACTTTCTTACCATTATTTAAAGTAAAATCAGTTGTGTATTCAGAAGGATAAGGTGAGATAACCAGGTGTTTATTGCTGTTCAAATCTTCTTGTTTTACATCTTTATCTAATAATACTTTAGCATCCAGTACCACTCCACCGCGTTCATCCACACCAAATGGATTAATATCAATTTCGTTGATCTGCGGGAAGTCCATCAACAGGTAGGCGAATTTATATAACAGGAATTGGATTGCCTGAATATCGGCTCCCGGCATACCACGATAACCTTTGATCAATTTATAGATCTTGGTGTCTTCGATGATTCTCATTGCCAAAGCCATATTTAGCGGTGGCAGGCCAACGCGAGTATCTTTGAAAATTTCTACTGCAACTCCACCCATTCCAAATACGATGGTCGGTCCGAAGATCGGATCTTTTTTACAGCCAATGATCAGTTCATATTTTTTCTTCATCATTTGCTCTACAAATATGCCCCTAATGTCGGCATCAGGAACTTTTTCTATAGAAGATTTCATGATTTTATTATAGGCAACTTTTGCCTCTTCTTTATTTGAAATATTCAGGATTACACCACCAACATCTGTTTTATGCAGAATATCAGGAGAGGCGATTTTCATCACAAGCGGATAGCCAAATTTTTCCGACATTGTAATTGCTTCTGCTTCCGTCTTGGCAAGTCCGTTCTTACTAACCGGAATATGATAGTTGGCTAGAAATTGCTTAGCTTCAAATTCTGTCATCACAGTTCTATTATCATTAAGAACCATATCGATGAGTTCTTTATTAGCTTTTTTATTCGGCTGGAACTGAGTCGGAATTTGGGTTGGTGTTTCATGAAGAATCTGTAAATTTCGGGAATAATCGTACATGATCATGAAAGCTTTTACAGCGTCTTCAGGAGTTTGATAAACAGGAATGTTATTAGCTTCCAGAACTTTCTGACCTTCATAAATATCTGATGCACCCATCCAGCAGGCAAGAACTGTCTTATTGCATTTCTTTTCAATTTCTGCGAGTTTTCTGGCAACAGCGGTTGGATCTGTCATGGATTGAGGTGTAAGAATCACCAGAATTCCATCCACATTTTTATCTTTTGCACACAATTCTAAAGCTTTAGCATACTGTTCAGGTCCAGCATCACCCAATACATCAAGCGGATTGCCTTTGCTCCAATGGGGAGAAAGGTGCTGGTTTAGTTCTTCAATGATCTCATTGGAAAGTGTAGCTAATTTACCACCATTGGCAATGAGAGTATCGGTAGCAATTACACCTGGTCCACCAGCATTAGTTACTATTGCCAAACGATTCTTTTTTGGTCGAGGTTGCATTGAAAGTGCTTGAGCGATATGGAAAAGTTCTTCGATAGTATCAACGCGAATAATTCCTGCACGTTTAAAGGCTGCATCAAAAACAAAATCATTACCTGCTAAGCTGCCTGTGTGAGACAATGCTGCTTTTGCGCCTTCAGAACTTTTTCCAGCTTTTAAAACGATGATTGGTTTATTACGGGCAAAAGCACGGGCTGCGCTCAAGAAACTGCGTGCATCTGTGAGTGATTCCATGTAGATCACGATACTGTTGGTTTGTGGATCAGTTCCGAAATAATCTATCAGGTCATCGAAGCTGATATCCATCATTGAGCCGATAGAAACAAAGTTGCTGAATCCCACGTTTTGTGCAATAGACCAATCGAGGATTGCAGTACACAGAGCACCACTCTGAGAGATAAAAGCAATCTTACCGGGAAGAGCCATTTTACTGGCAAAAGTTGCGTTGAATTTTACGGATGGGTTGATGAATCCCAGGCAGTTGGGACCGATCAAACTCATGTCGTATTTACGAATAGTTTCAGAAATATGACTCATCAATTTCTTGCCTTCATCACCAGCTTCAGCAAAACCAGCTGAAATAAGCAGAACACTGGATACACCAGCAATACCACAATCCTCCACAATTGCAGGAACAGTTTTTGCTGGCGTAGCAATAATTGCCAAGTCAACCTGATCTGGAATATCTTGGATTGAATTATAGGCTTTAACACCTAAAACATTTGTTCTTTTCGGATTAACCGGATAGACAATTCCATCAAAACCAGATCCGATTATGTTGTCCATCAAAGCATGACCTACGCTGCCCACACGAGCAGAAGCGCCGTAAATTGCAACCACTTTGGGGTTGAACATCTTTGTTAAATTCTTAATGCTCATAATTTCCTCTTGAGAATCTGTTAAGCTTAAGCAAAACGATCTCTTCTTTTATTTTTTTTTGATAAATTAAATTGATTTCCAATGTTTCTTCAAAAGCTGTACTGTAAGAGCTTTACGACCTTCATATTCATAAAAGGTCTGAATCATGGAATCTGTATTTCTTTCACTGAATTTCATTTCATTGTTGTTGATACCATCTAAGAAATTGTACAAACATCTTGGGAAAATTTCTATGTTATAACCACCTTCTAAGGTGGCAAAAATATTATTAAAATTTTCAGCAAAGATCCTGCCGATTTTATGGAAAATGTTTAAGGATAATCTCAGATCTAAAAGCAGATCATATTGATGTGAATCGAAACCAGCAGAAATTCCTACAATATCAGGTTTAAATTCCTTGGCTACCGGAAGAAAAGTTTCAATTGCATCCATGAATATCTCATCAGCGCTTCCGGGAGGAAGTGGAACATTTATGGTGTAACCTTCACCTTCACCTTCACCAATTTCATGAGCGTCACCACCACCCGGGAAAGCCGGAAACTGGTGCAGTGACCAATACATCACATCTTTTGAATCATAAAATATTTTTTCTGTACTGCAGCCTAGGTGTCCGTCAATATCTATAATCAGAACTTTCTTACCCTGATTTGCGTGATACTGGGCAGCAATAGCAATGTTGTTAAAAATACAAAATCCGCTGGAAAAATTTCGATGAGCATGATGTCCGGGAGGACGGGTGAGAGCAAAATCTCCTGTTTTTGAAGCCATGATCGTGGCTCCGACTGCATAAATAGCTGCTTCATAACTATCTTTGGAAACCATGGTATCAGTATCAATATGACCACCACCTTGAGCACTGAGTTCTTTGATCTTCTGGATATATTCAGTTGTGTGGATCAGTTCAAGATATTCTTCACCATTCTCAAGTACGGTAATTGGTAAGTCACCTAAGGATGATAATCTCTTCTTATTTTCGGGATGCATTCCTGTATCATGCTTCAAAAAAATCGGATTATAAATTAGCTTCATCTTTTTCCTCATTAACAACTTATGATTTTTACTCCTCTAAAACCCAGCCACATATTTACTAGAGTTTTGGAAGTCAAGTATATTTTAGAGGAGATAATGAAAAGAAATTAATGAAAAGAAATTACTCACTTAAATAATTCATAATATGTAATTAATTCAAGCACATTGAACAGTATCATGTAGGAGTTTTCACTAACATCTTTCATTAACTTGACGTTCGGTTCATTTACTAAAAAAATAGGTTTGTGATTAGTACATGGAGGTTGTGATGTCAGAATTTATAAATAACAATGATAAACATGCTGGGAATTCTAACAAAAAGGAAAGTGAAAAACGTGTAGAACAACTTTTCCAATTTTCTCAAGGAATTATTAAGGGAGAAGATGGAAACAAACTTATGGCAAAATATGGAGATGCTCTTAAGCACATAACTCCCTACGATATGATAGCAATGGAAGAGAAACAATTGAAAAGTGGCATTTCTCCTCAACAGATCAAAGAAAAAATTGAAAAAGTGATGAATGTGATCTATGAACACTTAAAAAAATACGAATGGGAAAAACCTGCTGATGGTCATGCACTTTATTACCTGATGCAGGAAAATCGTGAATTGGAAAAGGTTCTGAATACTATAAAACAGAGCTTACAGGATAAAGATTATGTAAAGGTTACAAATCAAGTTGAAGAACTTTTTATAATGGAACATCATTATATGCGTAAAGAAAATATCCTTTTTCCTTTCCTGGAAAAAACTTGGGAAAATTGCCGACCACTGGCTGTGATGTGGTCAATCCACGATGATATTCGCATAAAGCTTAAATCGTTAAAGAAAATACTCACTGAAAATGAAGATTTTAATGCAGCAATCTTCAAATTATTTGGTGAAGTATTTTTTTTGATGTATGGTATGATCTTCAAAGAAGAATTGGTGATCTATCCAGTTGCAATAGAAACTCTTTCATCCATCGACTGGCGTAAGATCCATGAACAAAGCTTTGAAATAGGTTTTTCCTATATAGAAGCACCCAAAAGAATTTCCAAACAAAAGAAAAAACCGGATATGATGAAATCTGTTTCTGATATATTTTGGAAAGTGGAAACAGGTGAACTTGCAAAGGATCAATTGGAATTGTTATTGAATAATCTTCCGCTTGATATTACCTTTGTTGATGAGAATGATGAAGTGCGGTATTTCTCCAAACCAAAAGATCGCTTCTTCCCACGATCTCCTGCAATTATTGGACGTAAAGTTCAGAACTGCCATCCACCTGAAAGTGTGCATATTGTGAAAAAAATTATAGAAGAATTTAAAGCCGGAACCAAGAAGGAAGCTGAATTCTGGATTCAAATGAAAGGGAAATTTATTCTGATTAAATATTTTGCAATGCACGATGATAGTGGAAATTATCGCGGTATTCTGGAAGTTAGTCAGGATATTACTGAGATAAAAAATATAGAAGGTGAAAAGAGATTACTTAATTGGGAGTAAGAGATAAAAAGAAAAATTAGCAACGAACTAAAACGAACAGAAAAAAGTGGAAGGTTGATTAATGCTCTGTGTGTTCTACCGGATCGGAACGATCCAATTAATATTTATTAATTCCTAATTTCTTTATGCCGCCGACACGCTTGTTAGCTGCATTTTTACTCATTTAAAAATATTGTTGTTTCACTGAATTAGTTTTTTCAACATACATAGATTTAAATCATCATCAACAAAAACATTACAACCAGGCTTTACTTCTACACCTCGATACATCAATCCTCTACCGTCAAAATTGTAACCCCTTTTGATATATAGTCGTTGAGCAATTCCATAATCTGCGTATAAACCAACTCCTAAACCTACAATCGAATATCCGTTTTCTTTTATCCTCTTTTCAGCAGTATCCATTAAGACAGTGGCGATTCCTTTATTTCTAAATTTAATTAGAGTGTTTAAATCTTTAATTTCAGGAATACTTTGCTTATAAAAGTAATCATCCGGGCTTTGCCATTGAATTGTCACATAACCTGCAAATTCATTTTCAAATTCAGCAATAAAAATATCACGTTCTCCTTTTTGCTGTTCAATAAAGTATTTCTTATAGAGTTTATAAGGTTTATTCCATCCTTGAGCTTGAAATCCTTTTGATATGATTTTACAATCAATTTCTTCCATTCTCCGTAATTTTACTTTGTTCATAAAATTATTCCTTCATATGCAGCTAATGGCGGCGTGCCACGTCATCTTGCCATGAGCATTGGATTTGTTTTTCAAATCCTGATGTGATTAGCAAGATGATAAAAGACGAACAAATATAAAGTCAAGGGTTGTTTATTTGTGA
>Ga0075123_10000029_pt1 | contig 68946 bp, 106 predicted proteins | sample AntAceMetag02UKX_FD_69808 | JGI IMG/M metagenome (GOLD analysis project Ga0075123, IMG submission 69808) | Saline lake microbial communities from Ace Lake, Antarctica - Antarctic Ace Lake Metagenome 02UKX | ecosystem: Environmental > Aquatic > Non-marine Saline and Alkaline > Saline | place... | reverse complement strand
ATTCGTAAATGCCGCCGCATACACAATCAATAATAGTCTTGGTGTGTGGGGTTGGGAAATGTTCAACGAATACAACAACCCTAGAGAATGGCCTGCTTATAAGACTCTTACTCCTGTTCACGTTGTTGACACATATAACGCTATTAGAGACCTTGTGGTGCCTGAAAAACGCAATATGGCAATAGGTTCACTAGACCCGTTTAATGCAGCAGCCGGAGACCCTAGAGATTGGCTAAGAACTATATACGAAAACATCTCTGGATGTGAGTTCGTTGCAGCTCATGGATACATAAGAGGTCCACATGTCGATCTAGTCAATTCACCAGACAAGTTTGCTGATGCGCCGCTACAATGGCAATTCCTAAACTATACAGGATGTATTACAGAGCTTCTTAGCTATCTTCCGAATGAGTTTAAATGCCTTGATAAGTACATTACAGAAGGTAATCACCTGTTTATGACAAACGAGCCTGACTGGGGTTGGGTTCGTGACGGCAGAGCTTATTATATTGTCTTGGCAATGATTGAGGCCGCAAAAGCCGCTGGGTTTGCTGGCCTGGCGTTCTATAGATGGAGCGGAGATCAATGGTATCTCTATGATAATGGATACGCGCTAGACGCAGTAAAAGAAATCTTGCGATAGCATATAGCAAACAAAGACTAGGCACATACAAGTGCTTAGTCTTTTCATTACGCGTCTTTACATTCACCAGCCGAAAGGTCGATGGTGCATTTTCATTGTGGTATTTAACGTGTCGGGTAGTCCTATCGAAATTAACAATAGGACTACCCTCACAGAGAAAGGAGACGGCGGGGGTGCCGCATCTATATTATACTATATTCTATCTTGGTTGTCAAGTCTTCCATACCATGCAAGAATTTCTTCAGTTGAGTATGCAATATTAATTGGGAAGTCATTAAATTCACTGGTGACAGCAAAGAACGGAGCTACGAAAGCAAGAAACTTAAATTCTGGCCTGGTTAGCTTTTCTTTAATGCCGGTTTTAATTTCCCATAGAGTAATTTCAACTCTGTCCAACCTTCTGTTTACACCAACAACAATCAGATCCAGCGGATGAAAGCTTGCGTCTATAGTTTTCATTTTCTGTATTGCACAACTAGCGGTTCTGTAAGTTAAGAACCCCGCTTGCTGCAACTCAAGCTCTATATCACCCTGGTTGGCGTCCGGTCTGGTATATTTAGGTTTCATGCATCGCTATTCCTTTTCCTGTTGCACATAATTTTCTAAGAGAGTCATCGCCAGAATCGTTGCGGTCCATCTTTCTTATAGAATACCCGCACAAGTCCAACAAATGTCTTTTCCAATACCTCTCTTTTCTATGACCTCTTCTACAAATCATATCCGATTCTTTGCGTGTAATCACACCGGCGCTAACCAGCCGCCTTGTAATTACTCCATAAAGCATCTTAGAGCTATTCATCCACCTGTCTTTTGAAAAACTCTCTATCAAGCTGCTTGTTAAGCTCATACAAAAGCTCTAGAAATCTAATGTTGCGCTGTTTGTTTTCCTCAAACAACAGCTTTACAATCAGGTCATATGAAGCGCTGTCAAATAGCGTGTCTTCAACGCCCTCATCGATCATATCGTTATGCGGGTTGACAATTAGATTTCGCAACCGACTGTCTTTGTCCATCTTCCTGATAAACGCACCCAAGAATGCCGGTATTCCTATTTCTTCACACTGTCTAAAGTTAGCAAATACATCCGGGTTGTCAATCCCTGCATATCCAGCCGACTTTACTATGTGCATATCTCGCATATCGTCTAGCAAGGCGTGAAATCTAGGATCTCCCTGGTATTCAACGTTCTTTTCGCTCATAGTGTTTTAGCACAGAAAACTCCTTAGCCTTTAAGGAGAGAAATGTGCAGTTCTCCTTTCAGTTAAGATGTTTGGTGACCGTGCCAGCAATTCAATTTTAGATATACCTACTTTCAGAAGACGTTTTCCGCGAACTCCGGTTAGACTAATTGTTTTCCCTTTCCTTGTCCATCCACCCACATAACCTACAATCTCACAGTGGCAACGAATTACATCTCCTTTCCGTAACAGACTACTTACATTGACTGTCCCACCATAGTTTCTTCTTTTCCCTCCGGTGGCTGGATTTTGTAGATGTAATTGTCGTCTTGAATATCCTTGTCGCCGCCAAACATAGAACTCGTTTGTATTATTTCTTGGTTTCCATCCATATAACCAGCAACACATCGCCAGTGCGTCATTTGCATGTGATTTTGGAGACAGTTTTGATTTTTGTTCACACTTCTCAATGCTGTAGTCTTTACGTGCTTGCGCCGTATCCCATCCACGCGGAAGCCATAGGGTCGCCAATTCTTCTGCGGCGGCATAGACTTTGGTTTTGCCAATCTCTACTGTAGAAAACCATTTTCCATAGCGGTGTTTGTAATGATTGAATTTAACGTCCTCAATTATAATATCTGTAATTGGGAAAATTCTACACAATCGCTCCATAACTCTAGTCCTCAGCTGTACTTTGGCAAGCTGGCTTGGAGCTATCCATCCATCTTTGTGTTTACGATTGTTAAATCTAGCCTTGCGCCTCCTGCATTTACGTCCACGCCTGCTTCTCCTGAGCATTTTTCTAGTTTCCATGCGCTTTTTTACTCTACTTGGCAACACCGACATTCCCATTAATACAATTTCTTCTGATCCAGAGACACAGTATCCATCAAATTTACTCCCAGGATCTATAGCAAGAGCCATTTCTTGCGTCTCTTCTCTAACATAAATAAGCATTCTGATATAGAAAACACCCTCTTTTGTCCATCTCTTTTCTGCCACACCGTCTCTAAGCATCTTGCGACACCTAGATGAAATTGTAGGCATTAAAGGCTTGCTCTCTATACTAACAACTGGTATTCGCATTCCTATTCCCTGCCAGAATTTTGCTGATACGCAGCCAGGTCTGGCGTCCCGTTTATGTCTCCTTGCCAATGCAAACATGCGTGATGTCCGGTCTTAAAACCGCGCCAGTAACAAGACCTGGCTTACAGAGCCCAGAACTGGAGAAGCATTCTAGGGTGTTTCCACATATCGCGTAGCATATAACATGCTTAGGCTAGTCGTTTTTGCTGACTTTCTTGCTCGGTCAAACTCCACAGTTCATTGAGGAGAAAACGACGCCCTTTTCCCTGTGTTTAACAGGCTTATCAAGTCTTCTTTTGTAACTTCATCGTGATCTATGAAGATTTTACCGTTTTCTGGTGACGTATTTTCAAATACAATTAGATAATGACCTCTGTACTCTATCTCTTTCCATCCATGAAGTGTTTTACAGCGCCTGCCGGACGCAGATCTAAGCATCTGGAAGACAATCGCCTGAGTTTCTACCTGTGCGCGGCTTTGTATGGCCATGAACCGCTTTTCTTCAATCGTGATAAACCAATTGTCTATATAATTGTGCCACACAAAGTCTATGTTGTGACATGACGCCTTTATATTGGTCGATCTTAGCCAATTTGAAAATGGGGTACCGCTTTTACTCGGTACCCCACAGTGTTCACATATTAAATCACTATTACATATATTACATTTCTTGTTTGTGCGTACTTTTGCTGACATTGAGATTATTAAAATTCAATTTCTTCAATATCATCAAAATCATGGAAGTCTAAGTCGTCTGGCTTGGTTTCATCTTCCTTGTTTCCCTGCTTTGGTAGCCACTCAAACGATTTCAGCACAACAGACACAGTTTTTTTGTCGCCGTATGGCTGCAAAAGGTCTCCATAGAGAAGAAGCCTGTCGCCAACCGTGATTCTGTCAAGCGCTGTCTTGGCTTCTTTGCCGTAGCACAGAATTGTAATCCACCATGGCTCTGACTCGTTGTATTCCTGACTAGCAAATCTAAACTTAACGAAGTCTCTAGCGCCATCTCTTCCGTGCTTTGCCTCTGGTTCTGTCCCCACATTTCCAGTAACAGAAATAAGTCTCATTTTGCACTCTTCCTCTTGATAAATGTACGCTTTGCAGATGTCTTATCAACCACAAATGGCATTCTTGCGCTCTCATATTCATCTTGCAAAGAGGCTAGAACAGCACTGCTGCTTACAGCCTCTCTCCAAGCGTCTTCATTAACTCCAGCTCGTGGCTTCGGGTTCGTAATACCATACGTAGCAGTCTCACATTCACCCCATTCGCTTTCGTTTTCAACAAGAACCTTTTCGATTCTATTCATTATATACTTTTTGAAGTAATCAAGCTGCTTAATACACGAGCAAGCGTAAAGATATATTTCGCACAGCGTATCAACACTCTTTGCTCTATGTATTTTTTCGTGAATCTTATCTATTGATTCATCTAAAATGTCTATCATGAGTCTAATACTCTTCTATGATACGTCTTCCGTCAACCTCAAGCTGGCGCAACGGAAGAAGAATAATGTGTCCTGTTTGATCAACCACAACTTCGACTATTGCAGTCTGGCTTTCTGTCATAAAACCCTTGGTGACAACACAGGAAACATCTTCGGTCTGAAATCTGATAATCCATGCTGTTCCAACAGCGTCGCTTAGCCTTGCAAAGCTGTCATTCTCAGGCATAAGAATATTAAGAACGTCACTGTAGTCCATTATTGCATCAACTGATTCTCCGCTAATCGCAGAAAGAACGCGACGCTGCTCATAGATATTCTTCATAGCCTTCCGTAGCGCATTCTTAAGACCATAACCAGCACTAAACTCATCTTCTGGAATGCAAACCATGTACCCGGTGCCAATTAGATAATCAAGCTCGACAACGAGATATGTTACAGGTGGTGAAACTACCTGATATACAACCCTTCCTCTATCATAAAACTCTTCTAGCAGCGCGTCAATCCTCTTATTACTCATTGTACCATCCTTTTCTCTTTGTGTAACTACATTCTACACGCATTTGCCGTGTTTGTCAAGTCATTTTCTAGAAACAGTGCCATCTTTATTGTGTTTATATCTTCCGTCTTTCAGCCAAAGCTCCTGACCAAACCTGTTTTTCACATATATATCTCCATTTGGATGCATAAAAACTATTGTGTACTTCTTCATTCGTATCTAACTGGCATCAAAAGATAGGTAAATTGATTTCCCATGTTCATATAAACTGGTTCTATGTCTTTACGGATGCTAATTGACGTATCAACGTTGCGAACCAGAGACGCAAAAACCCATAAAAACTTAGCATTCATAGAAATCTTAACGTCTTTCTCTGCGCTTGCGTCAATAATAACCTCACTCTCACCCTGATTTGCAGACATCGTGCGAAAAATCATAGATCCATCTTCATACAACATATAGATAGTGTCGTCATTATTCTTTGCAAAAACCATTGTGCGTTTAAGTGCTGCTGTTAGATCAGCCCCAGACATTTTAACATCAATATATCCCGTTTTATCGAGCACAAACATCTGATTAACATCTGGATATGACCCCGAAAGCAGCTGAGTAGAATACAAATTCATGCCTGACCGCACATAAAGAGATATTCCGTCTGACGAAACCTCAATATTGTCAGCGTTTGCCTCTGCTTTTGCAACACTTTTAGCAAAATTAACAGGAAGAACAACATCAAATGGGTTGGCGGTAACGAATTCCATTGTATATTTTGTGGCTCTGTACCTGTCAGTGCCAAATATAGACATATTTTTTCCGTCAGCGATAACATGAGCACCACATAATACCTGTGGCATAGTTTTATTGTTGATAGAAATTGATGTCATCTCTAGTCCGACAAGGAAAGAGGCGTCTATTGGAGCCGTTTCTACTTCCATGTCAATAGAAAAGAACATATTTCCATCCATTGTACCAAACAAAGCCTTGTGTCTCTCCGTTTTAACTTCCAGCCTACCGTTTTTAGAGATAGATAAATTGATATATTCCGAGTTGGAACCTAATATATCATCGTGAAAAACCCTTGCCGGGATAGTAAGAAAGATTTCGTCATCCCCCTCACCGTCAACAAAGCATCTACACGACTGTTCGAGATTACATGCGCTTATACTTAGTCCTCTATCACATGATTTTAACAAGAAATGCATAGAAATTGGTATGGTGGTGCGCTTAGATACAAATCTTATTGCCTTTTTCACCGTTTCTTGCAAGTCAGCAGTCTTTATTCTCATAATTTAGCTCCGGTTGGCGTTTTTAGCAACTAAAAAATAATTCACTCGAATCCAAACCCCTCTTTTATCGTAAGCATCTCAATATCAATCGCTCTTCCAACCGTGTTCCACCTGACTGCGGTTTCATGGTCCACCTCAACGAGAATGTTGTTGAGTTTCATCCAATCATAGCTTGATTGTCCGTCTATTGGAGAGCCACCCGACTTACTAGCACAGTCTATCACCAGAAAGCTTTCCCATCTAAGCGTCCCTACAGGCCGAAGGTATATAATGGTGCCTATATCCGCACAAAGCGGCACAGCAACGAACCCAGTGACACCGGGGAGGTTCTGTGGGAGATCGTAAGCGGTTCTTCCGCGTTGTCTAACATCTATAACGGATTGTGACACACCCGCCGCGTATTGAGACGCGATACCAGCAATTATAACGAATCTGGCTATACCACATATACCACCTACACCACCCATGATCATGTTAGAAGCTGTGGGTATCTTGCCGATCCCACCACTTGATTAATAAAGATTTGCCACTCTACCAGCTTGTGGTTTTTGCGCTGGCTAATTATACGAACCATAGCTGGCAACGAAATCATCATAGATCGCTCTTGCAAGTATGAGTGCGGAAGATACTTGTTTAAGCATTTCCAGTTACCACGCGCCTTTAGGTAGTTCAAATACATCAAAAACAGTCTTCCAATACCACCTTCGAAGTCAGAGGATAGCAATGGTTTCTCTGGATCACACTTAAGCAACCCATACATAGTTGAGGATGACGCCTGCGTTGTTCCAACGGTATAGCGGTCCATCTGCTTCCACCAGTACAGAGGCATGTTAATACCAAGCCAGAACACTACCTGCCGCAACCCTGCTGTGTGTGGCTGTCCGACTGCTGACATATCAGAATGCAAAAGATTCATCATAAGTTTTGCATCTTCAGATCCAAGCTGATCACCGATGGTGTCAGAGAATTGCTGACCACCACGGCTTAGGCGCATGGCACGCGTGGCCTCTTCGTATCCAGTTTCTTTATAAACAGTTACCCACATTATTATACATCCTTTATTTTGCTGCCGCAGAACGGACAAAACCTAATCAATGCGCCGCCATCCGTGTTCATATATACGTTTAGGTCGTCATATACCAAATCTTCAGCAACAAAAGCGTCAATGATATCGTGACAACATAAAGGAACAGAGCATAGCCATTCAAGACTTATGTCTTCAACGCCAGCTTTAACTAGGTAAATAGCAGCCTCTTCAATTGTAATCATTTACATTAACCCCTTGCTTTCTGTTGGTCCTGTCTGATTCTGATAGCGTCCCACTATTGAGTATGATAAATTCGGCTTGTGTGTCATCGTTTCTATAGTCATTTGCATTATCTTTTGTCCACGATAGATTGTTACAGGCCATGGAGTCCTAATTTCTAATTCCATAGTAATGGTCCCCAAAAAATCTGGATCTATGTAACCAGCGTGTAGGTGTTCTATACCCATTCTTCCGGCGCTGGATTTCAAGAACAGTTTTCCAACACAATCTTCTGGCATATGTACACACTCTAGCGTATCCATAAGATAAAATCTTCCAGGTTCCATGGTTAGCCATTCACAGTGAGTTTCCTTAGACCAAAAAGTTCTGCTTGTGGGTTTGTTATTAGAAAGCTTACGCACAAGAATATCAATCAGGCGCGGCTTGTTTGCAATTTTATAACTACCACTCCACCGCAAGTCTATCGACGCCGGATTAACACACTCTTCATCGAACGGGTCAATTCCACCAAGAACACCCCACACATCAATCTCACTATCTGCAAAAATCATTTTCTATATCCTCTTTATCTACCAAGGCGGCTTATCTTCTTCGGCCTTAGCGCCATATACTTTTTCTGAAATGCCAATCTCTTCGATAAACCGAGACGGTCCAAACTCAAAATCTCGATAGTTGCGAAAGCCACTCAAGAATACAAGTTCCTTAGCGCGACTAATGAGCACAAAGAAAATGCATCGCTCGTCTTCAACCCTTGACATTCCACCTGTAGGTAACACACCGAAGTTTGGCGGTTGGGTTAGAGAGAATGTGTGCGGAAGAAGACCGCCAGGCTTTCCACCGCATGACTCACAAATGCCAGCACCAAAAACAACCCCGCGCTCCTTACCCTTTAGCCTATGAATTGTTGAGATCACAACGTACTTTGTGTGATCCTTGTCAGCTGCGGCTTTCTTCGCTGCGGATTGCATATTTGCTACATACTCAAAGAACTTCGACGGATCACTAAACTTACTGGCAATCTCAATTACAGAAATAAGATCGTCTATCTTTCCGTTCTCAGACTCATCAATGGTAAGCAGGCCTTCTTCTGCTGCAAGCCATTGTGCATAGCAGTTGTCAACAACGTGTTTCAACGCGCCTGCCACGCCGGATTGCTCAAGTTCAACACCAATCTCTTTAACAAGTGCAACTAAATCGTTAGCTGCTTTCTCATGTTTCCATCCAACAAAGCGTATTTGTTCATACGTTCCTTCGATGCTGTCTAGAAACGCTCGGCCTAGATAGCGATGGTTAATGTATGTCCCCTTCTGTGAACCAAAAGGCGCACGAAACCACTTTGACGCAATGTTATACACGCGCTTTAGTGCTTCGTCAGCTTCGTTCTTATCATATTTATGCTCTGCGTCTGTACCAGAACTTCTCCACAACAGCACTTGATATGCGAGTCTTGCGTATGCGATAATGTCTTGAACATGCTTTGCCGACCAGAAACACCCACCGGCAAGGTTGATATACTTAATCTCATGCTGGGTTAGAGATCCTTCTATATAGCTTAGCTGAGAGCGGGTACGTGTACCAATGAAGAAGTCTCCTGGCGCATACTCTCCCGTAGTAATCATTTCGTCAATACTCGCGGCTATATATTCAGACTCTTCCTCTTGAAAGTCAAACATATCGAACTTGATTATGTCACCGGCAGGCGCGTCTTTTCTGTGAGTCAGGTTCTTGAAAAGATCTTGGTTATACGGACCACCCATATTGCTGTAATTTCTAGCGATAGAGCGACGTTGTCGTGCTATGATTTCCTGAGACGATCTGTAGTTTGTTTCTAGTTTGACCGTTAAAATGCTAGGAAACACTTTTGGAAGAACTTCGGTACACAGCTCTGGATACGCGCCGTTGAATCTAAATAAAAGTTGATCTTGATCGAATATAGCAACGAAAGGCATTTTTATATCTCCGGTTACACAAGGTCTGAGAACACAAAAATATTATTAACACAAACAATTGGCGAGTTATCAGTTCTTAGCGAGCACATTTCTCTTATTTTTTCTGGAAATCTCTGTATACTAACTATCCTTTCTAATTCTATGTGACCACTCACAAGAACGGGAAGCATAAACCCCTCTAGAATGTTTGCTGCATGACACCCAATTGGCTGTAGGCTATAAAAGCCGCTCATTGATTTCTTGCTAATTATTTTTGGTCTAATCACCAAAGATCCATCTAGAATATTGCACAAACTAAACGCCTGCCGTGACACTTTTTTAAAATCAATTGTTGACATACGAAATCTAGATCCGTCTTTTTTTGATTTTGTTCTATTCATTGTAGAGTTTTCCTCGATCAATTGAGCGTTTCTTTTGTCCGATGTCTCTACACTCAACGTATGACTGGGTCGTTTTGATTTTCCGTTTCTTATTGGTGTGTTAAAAAATTTTAGATATACAGAAACTCTTTTCCCGTAGCTTTGTGGAACAATGTGTGGCAAGTGACTTAGTATTACGCCAATATCTTTACATAGTTCTGTTGCAGACCCCTCTGTATCTAATTCATTAAACAGCCTGTCTATCCAGCTCTGCGTAATCCTTGCAACCACTTTTCTTTTGTCAGCAGATATGTGATCCACAAATGTCATCGTCGGAACACCATAACTGAAACAAAGAAGGTTCTCATAATAAAGAGCCTCTGTAGCGTTATTGTAGACACCAATTAGCCACATTCTATCGGCATGCTCACCGTTAATTCTTCCTCTTGGGTTTTTTGTTGTTCCAATTCTGTATCCATATTCACGCTTGTACATTAGATAAACATAATGCGAGTCTGGAGATAAATGCGTTGTACTAAAACTTGTGTTTGGTATTGATACCGGAATAACAGACTCTGCGTTAAGGGTAATATTTTTACCGGATTCTGTTTCTAATCTAATGACGCTAACACTTTTATATGAGCTTGTTATGTTGTCCACAAATGAAACACGAACATTTCCACTTCCAGCCGGAGACATAACCGCATCTCCAGTTATGATACTGTTACACGCGCGTCTTTTTGCATCTCCGTCAATGACGAACTGCTCGCTAGAAAATTCTTGATCGTACAAATTACCCCCTTAGCCAATTACTATAAGAATAATACCACAGAATCAATAATTGTCAATGGCGATATGCCAGAGCTATTTAATATAAACATAACTTCTTCCCGGTTCAAGAGACAGAGTAATTAAAATACGCATTGCAATTTTCGCCGCGTCTTGAGCTTCGTCAATAAATACATATACAAATTTCCGTTGATACTTATTTTTAAACGATTCATCGTGTATAATCATTTGTTCTACCATGTAAACCATGTCAGAAAATGTGATATAATTATTGTCATCAAGCCACATGTCAAACATCTTTCTTACTGCGTGAACTCTGTCAGCGTTATGCTTTACTATGTAATGCTCCAAGAAGCGCATATTGTCTTCTGGTGTAACGCCGTCATTCTTTGCTCTATCAATCCAATACAGAACCTCTTTATATCCAGGCTTCTCTTCTTGATATTGCCACACACCCTTAATTTTAGCACGCGAGTCGCCAGAAATGAATTGATTCAGAGCCTTCTTAACCTGCCATTCTCTAGGAACGTTGCGGTTAATTCCTTCCCACATAAGCATTCTGTAACACAAAGCGTGAATTGTACAGATCTGCTTTGATAATCCTGTGTTTTCTACGTCTGGAATACGAGCAACAATTCTGTTATACCCCTCTGTTGCCATCGCCTTCGTAAATGTAACATACACAATATCTTCTGGATTTACATTACATGCCTCAATCAAGTACACAATTCTCTCGACGGTTGCGCTAGTTTTTCCAGCACCCGGACCTGCCACAACGCGTATGTTCTCATCGATTGGCGCATATACATACTGTTCTTGCTGTGAGTTTAGGTGAATCTTTGTGTCTTCTATGTCTTGTGTTTTAGGCTCGGTCTCTGAACCTTCTTCTGCGGCTACAAGTAGCATGTCTCTTAACTTGGACTTTGCCTCACCAATAACACCGATGGGTTCTTGTGGAAGAGTGGCCTTACTGTCTTTGCTTTCTCCGCTAGCCTCAATCTCAGCTCTGTCCTTAGCTGTGTGCTTGCAAGCTGGATAGTTAGAGCAACCAAAAAATTTACCAAACTTTCCGTCGCGCTCTAACATAACACCATTACACTTTGGACAATTAAGCATTTTTAGTCCCTTCTTATATAATTTGCGAATTTTCTGTATCATCCGCTTTTCCCATCCCTTGGTGCGTTGTGTCCACGCGTCAACCTTTTCCGCAAGAGGTTTTTTCGTTTCTATATTCATCAAATATAAACGAATGGAGTCTTCACCGGCTGCAGCGGAGAACCCATTTGCCTTAACTGAAGAACGAACGAGAACTCCGGTTCTGTTGTTGTTATCGTTGTCAACCGTAACAAGGTATACATACTCGCCTTTGTTAAACCCAAGCTCTTTCCATAGGGGTTTGTTTGTGTCTTTGTCTATAGGAAGCGCGTCTTCGAACTCGGCTTTTGAAAAAACGTCAGTTGTCATTGTATACCCCATACATTACAACGCTGCTGTTATCGTGGTTTACTACTGCAAACACCCTGCCACCCAAGCGGCTAAGGTTCTCAGCATCTTCTTTGTTGGCGCACCAAGAAATGTTCCTACCAGCCTCTTTAGCACAAATCATCAGTGCCGCCATTGAGTGATACGTGATGAATCTACTTGCGAACTTAGGCTTTAAAAGACCAAACCCAGTATCAACATTAAGCTCAACAGAAATCACACCATGTCTACGAATTATAACATGGTAGTCTCTCATGTCTTTACCAGGAGTGAGAATTGTTCTTGGCTTTCCGTCTTTGTTTCTGCTGACAACAACAGCAAACTGCATGGCTTTCTTGGCTTTGTCAACTCTGCCAGCTAGATACTTTTTGTTACACATTTCCCACTCCTTTTCTCTTATGTCTAGAGTATACCACAACACGTGTTTGATGTCAACAGTACTAAAGTACTACTTATCCACAAAAGTTTTGGGGAGCGTTGTGGACGCCCCTCTCATATCGACCTACTCTGCCAGTGCTTTCAGCCTATCAGCTGTGTTATTCACACTTTCTGCCAGAATCTTGATCTGACCACGCGTCTCTGGATTGTATTTTATCAACCTAATGAGGTTTTCTTTTGCCATCTCTGGATTTGAAAACAGTCCAATGACAATTAGAACACAAACCTCAATGAAGTAAGACATATTTCCAATACCGCGACCGCTTGTTATCCCATGGTTTGACATCTCTATGATAACAGACTGTGGAAGCGTGATTGTTATGGACTTCAATCTGTCAGAGTCTAACTGCTTACGCCTTGAATTGACATACATCTTCATTAATATGTCCAGTAAAAACGATAGTTTTTCTCTGTTCCGTACTTCATAGTCCACTCTAACTCACCAGAGTCAATCATCGATCTCCAAAAAATGATATACTCTTCTCCATCAATGTCCTTCGGTACATTTACCTGCTTATTATCACTCATTTGATTTTCTCCATTTTATTCTATTCTTCTTTGACCAGGGTCATCGCCTCTACAACCGTGATGCCAAGCTCTTTTGAGATGTCTATTAGCTTCACGCCATCATCTTTCATCTCAACTGCTCTTCTCTTTTGTTCAGACTCCTTGATTGCAGCTTCTTCGTCTCCACGCTTCTTTTCTTGCGTTATTGAGAAAAGCCAGCTTGCGCGCTGATCTTCCGTTAGTGTTCCATCAACTATTGTGCGCTCAAAGTCGTTTGGAATCTCGCTTGGTGTAGCCTTACGCAACCCAGCGGGGTTTTCATAGTACCTAGCAATGCTATCCCATATTGATCGTTCTCCATCAATAGGTACAATCCTTGTAGGAAGAATGCTAATGGTTCTAAGGCGTCTTGTTTCTTCAATATAAATCTTGCGGTCAATGTTTTTCAGTGTAAGAGCAATCGGAACAGGACTTTCTGGATTACGCTTCAGCCACAACCTCAAACTACACACTCTATTAACCGCTTTCGACACAGCCGGAATCTGCTTGCCGGTAGGCGCGTTGTTGAGATACTGATTTTTCAAGTGGCTTACAAGAATCACTAGAGGAACCCTGTTCTGAATCTCTGCAATCAACGACGCTTCATAAAGACGAGCCTCTTTATACTCTTCGCCAGCCTTAATCTTACCCATTGAGGCCCATGAATCCCTGAATTCCGATGGATGAGCTTGTACATATGCATGGCATGTGCTTGCAAACCGCGTCCAAGTATCCCACACAACATAATCAAACTGTTCAGCTTCAATTGATTTGATTATTTCCAACCCGTTCATGTGAATATCAAGAGCTTTCTTGCCAGCATTCGTTCCAATAAAATCAACGTATCTTCCAAACTTAATTCCATCGGCACGCACCTGATCTATTGTTGCGCGACCCTTAATATCATCGTCAACAAACAGGCCTTTTGCTGGATCTCCAGCCTCAAGAGCGGCAGATGACTTTCCTGTACCGTTCTCTCCAGTAAGCATAATAACACCAGTAATCAACGTATCAACAGTCACTATCTATCTCCTTAGTTTTAGTTATTTCTAGCTGCAAAACAGGCTCAAATCCGTCTGGAATGCCTAGCCATCTTCTATTTGTATCAACCGACTTCTTCCCCCACCCATGAACCTTCTCTGCTGTGTTGTAAGACACCGCCATTTGAATAGCATTCCACAAAGTTGTTCCATCACCGAACAATCCATTACAAAAAGACAGTAATGAATTAATGCGTTCTGGCCCCAGCTTTGGAAATGTTATCATTGTTTTGCGCCAGTCAACAATTTCAACGGGGACTTGAAGCACATCGTTTACATCTTCCATATCTGGTGGATAATATGTTTCTGAGTACACATGCTTTTCGTCTGAGTGTCTATATTCTAGCAACTGCTTCTCTAGTAATTGCACCCACTCAAGAATCATATCGTCAGAAGCAAGATTAATAATTGATCCGCCACGGTTACACCATGCTGTTAGCGCCATAGCAAACGACATGTACTTTAATCCAGTCGTTTTTCCATCAAGAACAACATATCCATTCTTTTCTGAGAACACGCCTGTGTATAAAAGAACTCTCTGCGATCTATATGGAACAGCTTTATTAAGCCTGGCAAGCGATTCTCCAAGCCTTGCGCTCTGAATAGACGAAATAAGATCTCCGCCACTCTTTCTTTGTACAGCAATCGCACCAGTATATAGATAATCATACAAAGCGCCTTCTATTTCATCATCACCACACGACTTACGCATATTGATAACTTCTAGAACCGTCATTCCAAGTCTTTTTGCTATTTCTACAACTGTGATTTTCTTACTCATTAAAACAACCTGGTGAAACTTTGACAGTTCTCCGGTAACAATAAAATCAGCGCCGGTATTTGATTCGACACCGTTCCAGACATAGCCATATTCTATAGCGTCGTCTGGAAGACGTGTGCCTCTCCTTGCTTCTGTATGATCATAAAACAACATATAACCCCCAAAAAAAACGTATTAGGTCACGATTGATACAAAGTTGCGGGATATGCCGTTAAGTATATCCCGCATTTATCGTCAGACTGTGTGCAAGCTCTACAAATTATCTATGTAAGAGTCTGCAATTGCTTCAATGTCGTCTACAAACAACTCAAGAGTAGCAACCCTTTCCTTATCTGTTCCGCACTCTTCCATCAAGTCATTGAGCAATGAAGTAAACTCTTCTAAGAATTCTTTACGAAGTTCTTCATATATCAATTGTGACATATTGCACGCTTTGATTATACCTTGAGAACTAGCGTAAGCTTAACGCCTAGCTGTTCTGCAATGCTCTTTGATGTCTCACCCTCTTCTCTGAGCATCGCAACGGACTCAGAGAATTCAGCAAAAGACTCAAATCCATCTGGTGCATCCGGTACTGCTTCTGCACCACCACCGAAGCCAGCCTCAAAGCTAACAGTCCTTCCAAATCGCTTATTGTATTCTGCAACGCACGCATTGCCGTCTGGAAAAACCCGAACGAGTTCAGGGGTGTAATACTTCTTGTCTTCGGGGGTCTGGTTCTTTTTAGGCTCTTGTTCTGCGTCCAACATCTCAACATACATTCCGTCAAGCTCATACATCTTTTGTGCAACGAGCTTTCCAACAGCAACCTTAGCTTCCTTAGTTGTCAAACCGTCTTCAACCAGGTCCGCAAGGCCAAACGTCTCAATAATTCCAGCCTGCCAGTGAGCGAACCAATCTGGACTATTCACACGCACACTTCTGCCGTAAGTGAAATCGAGATCAGGATTAAACTCCTGGATATCAATGTTAATCACAATGTTCATACTACGGCCACGCTCATCTAGCTTTTCGTATCTATCCTGCAGAACCGGAGTCGGTTGATTATCAACCCACTCAGTAAACTCCATTGCGCCAAACGTCAGCTTTCCAAAGTTTGTGCGCACACCCGCGTTGGCACCGCTTACAGCAGCGTCTTCAAGCAAACCCATCATAAGGCCGTCGCCAAATGCTCCAACTTTTACGTCTACCATTCTCTCTGTCTCCTTTGTTGATATTAGAATACTATCACATCTCACAAAAATGTCAATACCCAATTTCAAGTTTTTGGTTTTTTGTCTTTGTGTGTTCTCCCCTGTTTCAGTGATATACACATCATATCACAAAGCCTATAATTTGTCAAGAACCAAATCATTGACAAGTTTAATAAATTATTGTATAATATGTACTATTAAGCATAAGGATATGAAATATGAAAAAGTTAAGTTTGGTTGGTCTAAAAGCAATATCGGTAGTTGTTCAGCTTGCTAATGACGGAGCGTTTTATATTTCGTCATATAATCAGCCTATCGGCATGGTTGTATCTCTAGCAAGCACAAAGCGCGAGTTCTACACGCTAATGGAAGCATTGGCAGAGAGAGTGTATCCGAATGAAGACGATGAAACATAGTCCTACAGCAATAACAAGTAGGAGCAGTGGGTATAATACAATACAGCACGCCTTCAATATAGGCTTTGCTTATTTTATCTTTCTTGCCGCTGTGTGTATGTGCTGCACAATAATATTTCAGCTTCAGATTATATGGACGTTGCGCGGAATACTTGCTTCCTTCATGATTAGCATAGCTCAGTTTGCCAGATCCCTTATTCTGTTTACAAATGAAGCACGCGACATACAGTGGGAATCAGCTATGCCGAACGCTCATACCCAAGACATAGAAGGCGCACCCGCTCAAACAGAGCGACCAAAGTCTTCTTTTCCATCACCAGACAACAAGAACGGACGCCTATTCACAACGGTTCATCTAAGCGAGTACCAAAAACACAAAATAGCATCAGCCGGAATTCGTCATGGCAAGCTTACTGTAAATTTTCTCACAGGATTAGGCATACGTCGCAGTAACGCAGAGAGACTTAGGGAAGAACTATGCTCACACAGTCTCATGGTGTTTAACGAAAGAGGCGAAGCGCTTATGACGGAAGCAGGACTAAGGTCGTTCAATAGAATAACGCAATAAAGTTGACAATTATAGTTTTTACTGTAGAATTAAAGTATAAAATAACTCAAGGAGTTCTAGTATGAATATTAACGGTGTGTCTATCGCTGCTTTCGCTCTGGCCATGACGCAAGCCATAAAGAACATTTTTGGCGTTGAGGGAAAGTGGAACCAAGTAGTCGCTCTGTGCATTGCCGTTACGCTTACAGCAATTTCACAGGCTGTGGAAAACAACTTGTTCTCACCTGGCGCTATGGTTGCCATCGAGATTGTCGTTACAGCTCTTGTTGGTGGACTATCTGCCATTGGCCTCTTTGATCTAGGCAAGCAATCATGGGAAGCAAGAACTAAAACAGTGGAGTAACATAGGCAATGGACCCTGTAATCATCAACTCAACAACACAACTACTCGATCTTATCAACGCTGGCGGGGTAACAGCTATTCTAATAATACTTATCGCCATGTTTATACGTGGGGACATAATTCCACGCAAACTATACGAAAGGATGCTACGAGACACGCTATCAAAAATAGCAGCAGACATCATAGCATCAGTTACAATGCAGCTGTCCGAGCAAAACAGACTCGTGCAAAGCGAGATTCAATTGCTCTCAGCAAGATTTAATAATATAGAAAAATATGTGCAAGATAGACGCGATGATGAATAACTGGCATTGACAAAACTATACATATGTGATACAATGCATCTATAACCAAAGCAACGCACCAAATTGTTAATGCACTCACCAGCCGAAAGGTCGATGGTGCATTTTCATTGTGGGGATTACCATTCGTTGCTCTTGCGTCTTTCTTCTTGGATGTAATGACTATCTCTGTGTAAGATTCTTCCTAGTTTGCCAAATGTATAGCTAAATTGTTCTTTGTCAACATCGTTGTTTCCATAATGCCAGAATGTAGTCGCCGCCTTTGCCTTCCCTTTAACCTCTCCTGTTTCTGAAACAAATCTAATACGGCCTGTTGTAATGCAAAAGCGTCCAGGCCACTTACCACGAAATAGATTGTCCCACCACACGTATCCAGGAACAGTCTTTGTTAGAGCTATGCAGCGTCCTATGGTTGGTAGTTGGCTTATAAGATAGTCCATCCATACCTCTTGAGAGCTTTTGTTGCCAATCTTGCAGTATGGGGGATTCAAAAATACAGATTCAGCCACCCAATCAAGAGAAAGAGCATCATCTTCAGGAGTAAATATGCGATCTGCTTGCACAAATTGGTTTGCAAACGCATTGCTTGCCGGGTCTAGTTCAATACCATATAGAACAGACTTGACATCCTTAATAATTTCAGGTGGCGTGTACCATTCTGAAGTCTTGTTGCTGGTTAGCAGCTGCATAGGTTGCGTCATGCCTTTAGTAAACTTGGAATCAGGACTAAGCATTTTGTAATCTTCTTCGTGTTCGTCTATTTGTAGCCTCATAGTGGGATATTCAGCGCACAAAGAAGATACACCAGCGAAATCAAAAACGCCACCAAAGCAGACACGACCATTTTTTTAACTTTCGGATAGAACACAGCGGCAACAAACAACGAACAAAAAAATGATATCGCAATACACACATTCATCTGAGTTAATGATACGTTTTCCATTACTTAAATCCCTTTCTAAGTATTTTTATCCTTCTGTTTGTACAAACGGCAACCACACTGTCACCAAACCCCTCACTTAAACGCAACGCCTCAATAGAATCCTCAACAGCTAGAACCTTAAAGGCAAACGTCTTGTCTCCTTTGAAGATTAGGAAGTTGTTTACCTGTCTGGTTGCTATTCTCCACATCTCTCGTGCTGTCTGAATTGAGATTTTACCAAACATATTGAATAGAACGGATATGTATTGTATAACACCATCAAACTTTCCGTCTCTGTCTGCGGCAAGAGCCGCGTAGATCTCAAAGAACTCACTTGAGTCTAGAGCTACGCGGCCTACAGGGTACTCTCTTCCTGTTTCCTGTTCTATGTTGTGCTGAACTATATGAAGCGTGTCACCGTTAGTGAACGCCTCAATACGAGTATCAATGTATTTACCACTGGATCTAAACGACTTCTTCACCGTCATCTCCAGACAAATTGTCTTTGGTTGTTAGGATCGCAGTGGAACACCCAAGCATGAAAATCGCCTTTGCCAGTATGATAAACACATCAATCTGATTTGTGCTCGTGTGTTTCCCTAGAATTACAGACACCCCATCTATTAGCGATGTCATAATTTCAGAAAATGCAACCAAGGTTTCTTCGTCTATAATTTTCGGGGAAAACATATCTGCCAACTTGTCGATTGTCGAAGCGGTGGCCATGTCATGAATAAGTATGTCAACCAAGTCTCCTTGGGTAATAGGCTTTCCGGCCTGTGAGTTGATTTCTTCTGCCGTAAGGCTCTCTGCCGCGTCTGATGACATTGACGCAAACCTAGCATTGGATGACTCAAGTTCTAGCTCGGCCATACTGCGCAGGTCAAGATTTGATATGAAATTACGAAATACATTAATGCTGTCTTCTTCTGATTCTTCTGACACTTTAATCCACCTTTCTATGTGTGTATGCGTGTTTATAATACAAACCAAGAACTACCCTTGGCTAATGACTCGTGCCATGGGTAAGTTCGTTGGGGATTATTATGAATCTATTATAGCACGCATTTGTCTTTTGGTCAAGCCTGTCTCAACCACTGTGTATAGATCATAGCAGATAAACAAGCGTTTGTCAATAGGCAAATACAAAAATATACAAAGTTGACAATGAGCCGCTTGATTGTATAATAAAGAAAAAGGATGTATTGCAAATGGATATCGTGAGATTGCCAGATGGATTGAAGAAGCAACCAAAAGAAAGCGATTCTGCACACTCTGCACTGATTCATTTTTATGAGTTGGGACCAGGGAGATCTTTAAGCTCTTTGCATGAGCTGTTTCTTGATCAATCGAAGGAAGGCATTGCTGTGCCGACAGAAAGCTATTATACACTTGGCGCATGGTCAAGTAAGCATGGGTGGAATGCAAGAATAGAATCCGTTCAGCAAGCTCAGTACGCTGTAGAGATAGAGGCTTTGCATGCAGCAAGAGTAAAGTTTGTAAGGAAACAGGTTGATATGTTAGAGCTGTGGGAAAAGATGCTCATTATGGGACAACCAGATCTTGAGGATGTCAGTTTTGATAAGTGGTCACGTAGCGCAAAGGACTTTGTAAGTGCTATTGGACAAGTGTTTGGTTTAGAGAACAGAGAGGTTAATGTAAATGTCAGAGACAATAGAAAACCAGAGGATGTTGACGTTGACGCAGCAACTTCAGAACTCATGGGGATTATTGAATCCGTTAGAGAAAGAGCGCAGCTTGAGTCTTTTGAGGGAGATCAAGGAATCATCGATATTGAAGGTAGACCTATTCAACGACAAGGCGCTGGCGAGTGATTGGATTCAAAGCAACTTCTGGATACCAGAGATTAAGGGTCCGATATGGATGTCTCAATATCAAATTGAGGCTATGGACAAGGCTCTTGAACTAGATGAAGACGGCAATTACAAGCACTCTCTAATTGTTTGGAGTGATATTAAAAAGTCGATTAAGTGCATTTGCAAAGATACACTTATATGGATGTTTGACGGAAGCCACAAACGCGCTGACGAAATTTCTGCCGGGGATGTTATATGGGGATATTCTGAGAAAACAGGATCTCGGATTAGAGATATTGTGTCTGGCGTTGAGGCTCAACCAAAAGATGTTATTGTTGAAATACGCACTAAGAATGGAAAGTTTCTTAAAGCAACAAGGGAGCATCCCGTTCTTGTTTATGTGAAAGGAAATGACACCGAATGGATTAGAGTAATAGATATTGTTGTTGGAGATGGTCTTGTTGTGTTTGATGATGGTGTTAAGTCTGTTGATGTTGTTATAAGCACCGGATATTTAGCATCGACAGAGACTATTGCCATTGAGGTTAAGAACACACATACTCATATTACAAACGGGATTGTAACGCACAATAGCTGCCTGGCTGCGGCTGTGGCACTGTGGAGAGCATTTAACATAGAGTGGGGATCTATTAAGGTTGTTGCGAACGACTTGAAACAGGCGCGATCTAGAAGTTACTACTATCTTACTAGAAGCCTGCAACTTAATCCAGAGACAGCAGCTATGATTAAGGCCGGTGAGATTAAAATCACCAGATATACGGTTGAGTTTAAATGGAATCATACTGTCATTGAGGCTATTCCAGCCGATCCAAGAGGTGAGGCTGGTGGAAACGATGATATGGTTTTGTTCACAGAGTTGTGGACATATATTCATAAAGCACATCAGCATTTGTGGACCGAGACAGTAATACCACCAAATAAATTTGGGAAGGCTTTTAGGTGGGCCGAGAGCTATGCTGGTTTTTCTGGTCAGTCTGTGATTCTTGAATCTCTATATCAGGCTAATGTTAAGCCTGAGTTTAAAATTGATGGAATTGCACCGCTGTATGAAAACGAATCTATTTTTATGATGTGGAATCAGGTACCGAGACTTCCATGGCAAACAAAGCTTTATTACCGTGCGCAGATGGCAGAGCTTAGCGACGACGAGTTTAGAAGAGTACATAAAAACGAGTGGATTGGTAGCACAAGTAAGTTTATAAATGATATTTGGTGGGACTCATGTGTTGAGGACAATCTAATAATTGGCGATATGGAGCCTGTCGTTGTGGGTGTCGATGCTGCCTATTCAGAGCTTGGCGACTATTTTGCTATTGTTGTTGTTGGCAAACACCCAACAGATCCTGACAAACGCGCTGTGAAAGAAGTCAGGTTTTGGAGAGCTGATAAAACTGGAAAGCTAGAGTTTAAAAATGTTCTTGATGAAGAAGACATTGATTATCCGTATGGATATGTCATGGATGTTGCCGAGAGATATAGAGTTGTTGAGGTTGCTTATGACCCGATGCAGTTGCACCTAATGGCTGGTGAGCAAAACAGGAAGAAGGTTGCTTTCTGGCGTGAGTTTACACAAGGTAAGCCAAGAACAGTCGGTGACAATGAGTTATATCACGCGATTAAGATTGGAAGCATATCTCATTCAGGAGATAAGACGCTCTCTGCTCACGTTAAAGGCGCAGGAAGAGACAGCAACGGAAGACTCGTTAAGTTGAGTAAGGCAGCTAAAATAGATGGCGCGGTTGCTCTTGCAATGGCACACAACCGCGCCAGATATTATAACCTGTAAGCTCTAATGATTTTCTCCACCGGATAGACGGTCGTAAAATGCAGAACTGAAAGCGGCAAAAGCATTTGTAATTACTTCGTCAAGTTTTTTATACTGAGCCTTTCTAATGTCGTATATCTTTAATGTTGGTCGCCACAAAAACCAGTGCGCAGCAAGGTTAAATAGAGTCAGTACACAGTAGTATATAGCATTAGATACAGACTCTTCATATAGGCTATATCTAACCATACTAGCAAGACTGCCAAGAGACAGAATAAGAAATATCTTAAGATGCCAGCGCTGTTTTATGTATGAACGCTTTATCTTTGAGATGAGTATATAAAAAGATATGAGAGCGGAAGCACAGAAGATTGTAAATAGGACAGCAGGAGCAATGCGAAGATAGAAAGACAACAAGGCGGATTGCAGTTTAATAAAACCGATAACCATTTGTGTAATTCCTTTCAATGTGTTATAATACGAACATGAGAAAGCACAAAAAACGCATAGGGAAACTAAGATCCACATATAAGAAGTACTTGAAAAGCAAGCACTGGAAGAAACTTTCTGCAAGAATTAGAGCTAGAGATCATTATACATGCAGAAAGTGTGGTCGCAGAGGGTGGGTTGTACACCACCTCAATTACGACCGCGTTGGCCATGAGAGATTTTCTGACCTTGTAACTCTATGTCCAAGGTGTCACAAGAAAATACACGGACGTTAGCTGTTAGATCGTACATTAAACCGTTGAAAGTAAAATCACGGCGCGACGCGGCTTGTTCAGGAGTCATCGACGGATCTGCTTTTACTGTGAACCCCTTGTATCCAACACCAGTCTTGGTATCGCGTCGCGGAAGAGAGAAGTCGATTGGCATTCCATTTCCGGTATGGAGTTTTACAACCATAAAGCGAATACCAGCGACGCCTGTTGGACCAAAGCGGCGCAGGAAGGATTCAAGCTCTTTGTTGGATTTTGGACCGAATATCTCAACGTCAATGTCTTTACAGTGTCTGTTAAGAAGTAGATCGCGTACCCATCCACCTACGATGTATGAGCGCCAGCCGAACTCTGCCTCTGCAACACGTGCTATTTCGTTTACGATATCGATATCTTTACGCTTTTCCATATAAATCTTCCCCCGGTGTAGCTTTCTCTATTAGTGTTGATGGGTCTGGAAGAACGAATTGTTCTGGCTTGATTTGGTGAGCACGCGTCGATCCACCACCATGTATTATTTTGCACTCTTCGCAAATGTTCCATAACAGTTGCGTCTCTTTCTTAAGCGTGCATATTAAAGACCAGCCAAACGCTGGCTTAAAATCGAACCCCGGCGCTTCCAAACCGCGATATAGAGCGTATGCAATGATTTCTTCACCTCTTGGTGGAAGCTCCATGAGTCCTTTACGGCGCTGTAGTTCAAGGGTGATTATCTGTAGAACCTCATTGCTTCTATTGATGTTTTCTGAAACTGACTGCACACCATCTACAAGTTCGTATTCTGTCATGCCGAGATCAAGAGCTGTTTTGCCTAGTTCAATCATATTCTCTAACGAGATTATATCCTGAATAAGAACATGCAACGGTATTGTTTTGATGTTTGTCATTTTCTATAGTTCCTCTCCATTGTGTGACCCCTTTCTCTTATGTGCCGCCGATTGAAGTTGAATCAATAGTCTTTTCTATTTCACAGAAATGATTTACCAATTAATCTACAGCGGCATAGTATCGGTGGTGAGATTTGAACTCACGATCTTTTCATTGAGAATGAAGTGCCTTAATACCACTCGGCTACACCGACTTAGAGGAAATGTCTAGAATCGAACTAGAGAAATCTGTATTTGCAGTACAGCACCTTACCACTTGGCTACATTTCCTTATTTACTTCCAGATATCATAATTAACAATATGTCCAATTGTTCTATATCCAGCTTTATATATTTTACCCAGTGCTCTATATGAGAAATTCCCCGTTGCGTACATCTCCCTTATATCAGCAACTTTTTCTTTTGTTAGCTTTGAGCTGCCATTCTTTTCTCCAAATGATTGATGTCCAACATGTTCTAATCTTCCCTTTTTCCCTGCGTCCATCATGTTGTCGCTGTATGTACCAGAGAACAAATGGTCTGGACGAACACATCTTGGATTATCACAGTGATGACATACCAAATATCCATGTGGTATTTCCCCGCGTGTTAATGTATATGATACACGGTGAGCTAACTCAGCTTTTCCGTTTAATTTAAATCGTCCGTACCCAGTTGGGTCTCGTGCGGCACACCATTCCCAACAACCATTTCCGCGTTTTACTTTCTTCCAAAATCTTTCTTCGTCTTTTCCAGTTAGTTCCATATTATTTCTTAAAACGGAATTATTTCTTAAAACGGAATTATTTCTTAAAACGGAATTCCTTCTTCTTCTAATTTCTTTACGCACGCGTCTTTTGCGACATCCCAAAACGCACTGTCTGCCTCTGGAAGATACCACCCGGTTTTAGCTTCTATACCAGAGCATCCATATGAGCTTTTAGAAAGATTTATTTCAAAAGCACCACAAAAAGGGCACCAGTAATAACCCAAAATGGTTGAGGTATCTGTGTCGAACTTGTCATTTCTTGCAACTGAATTGCAATACGGACAACGTATGGGTTCCATTGTTTTTCTCCCTATAGATAACAACAACAGTCTTCTTGCAAAAGCCTGTGCAGCAATGTCTAGTCTGCATTTCACGTTCTTATTGTACACTACGTTTTAGGAAATGCAATAGTACTTTGGTACTATGCTCTTTTGCTTCCGTGAAGTGGACATGTTTCTGCTATCCAATATTCCAGGTCTCCGTTTTCGTTCACGTATGCACCTTCACCATGGTTGTTGTCGATGGCAGCACATAAACAGCCTTGGTCTTTTGCTCTACTAGATCCAGGAGGTCCATACGGACAATCTATTGTTTCGTGCTGCTCTTTGCACCACAAGCAACGCGGCTTTGATATATAGTCGTCTTGATCAAAAAGATGCAGTTGTGGATTGGTTTTCTGTTCTGCTTCAGCCGTGTTCTTCTCTATAATTTCAGACAGTGTTAATTCGTCAGGATTAAATTCGTCATCGATATCGTCACGAAATGGAACAACTTCATTCCATCCATAATTTAGATCGTCAGCATCTGTTATCTCTTTCATAACATGAGAATCGTATTCTACATCGTCAGGATCTGCAAACGCAACGAATTCATCTGTTTGATAGTGAGCGTCTTCCCAATCTTGTGCTGCTATGAATGCAATTCTACTCGTTGTTACTTGATAAACTTTCATTGTTGTTCTCCTTTTTAGAACACCACAAGACTATTGTTTACGACTACCAAAACCATTATGACTAGCACAGTAATCTGACCCACAATCACTGTCTGCCTACAGTGTGGCTGCCACTTCCATATGGCTAGATAGAGAGCAATCCCCACTAACCACGATGCTATCTTAGCCAAGATTAACGTACTGAAGCCGTTTTGTATCCATAGGGTTTTCATCAATGGATTGGCCTCTTGCTCTGGTGACGCCATAGAGATTGTCAATAGATCAGCTGCATGTAAAGGCAGTAAACATAGGTGTAGTACTGCAACCTTCCTCAGTGTTGGTAAACCCATCTAATTATTCTCCTTTTTCTGTGTAGTTGGCCGGGGTGGATTTGAACCGCCATTCTTAACCCGTATGGGACGTGGTTTACAGCCACGCTGCTTGAGCCGTTTGCATACCGACCAATGTTTGGTGACGTACCCCGATTTTGCCTTGTCGCTAAACAAAGCCGCTCTGTCTCATTGCTTCCTCTGACGACATCTATTCTAATACTATCACGCACGATAGACCGACTGAGGCGGGGAGGAAGATATTAAAGCCATACACCATATTTGTCACCAAGACCCCCCGGTGAGACTTGAACTCACATCGATCCAATTACGGTTCTCGTGGTTAGAAGCCACGTCCGATACGGGGGGATATACTTATTAGAACAGAGACTTGATACTATCAACCAGTCTTGATATGAATCCTAAATGTCTTAGCGACACAATTCTTACTGGTGTTGGATCGTTGTATACATACCAAGCTACATATGAAATGTCATGCTTGTATGTTTCGTCTACCGTTGCTACACCAGACTTCGTGCCGACTCCAGAAACACAGTAACCAAGCTCGCATCCGTCTTCCGTAAATGTGTAGACGGACGTTGCCGCCTTGACATCAACCCTGCAAATATCTTCTTCACTTTCAAAAACACATACATTATCTACTACCTCTTCATCCTTAAACGCAAAAACACATGACGCACAACTAGCGTCGCTGTACGAAAATAGCACTATAACTACACTAATAGCGAGCGCCACAACAAAAACGACAAAAGACAATACGCGGATTGCTTTCTGGTGCTTCATTTCATTTCTCCTTTTTCTACAGAGCGATAACCACAACCTGAACCAACAACTCGCTCTACTCAGTGTTTTGCGTTTTCACGCTCCCACTTAATTACATTGCGTATTGTGACTATCGTATAGATGATAACGCCGGGTAAGAGCGCCCACTGTTTTGTTGGTATAATATATAGGAACCAAAGAGCTTGCCGAATAAGCGCAACTCTTGGACCCCATGGACTCTTGCTACCCATAAACCAAACAGTAATGATACTTGAAATGCTTAAGGTCCAAGCAACTATATCCATATTTCATTATCCTTTTCTCAGAGCGTCTACCGAGACTCGAACTCAGGCTCTCAACTTGGAAGGATGACGTGCTACCAACTACACCATAGACGCATATTAAGGCGGGTATGGACGGATTTGAACCGACGATTTCTGGCTTGACAAGCCAGCACTTTGAGCCGGACTAAGCTACACACCCATAAGAGCGATCTAACGGACTTGAACCGATGATCTCACTTTGGCAAAGTGAAGGCTTACCACTAACCTAAGATCGCTTACTAATTATAACACCGATTGTGCGTTTGTCTATACCCAGTTTCTAATTTGCGTCAAGCACAAAGCTGGAAACTATTGAGTTTTCTGGAATATGAATCTCGCACTTGCGTGGATTAACAATCATCTTGATCCCAAAATACCACATCGGATTTTTTGTGTCAATTATCTTTGTGTAAAAAGCATCCATGACATATGGCACTTCGTTTTCATTCATATATATTACGCAGCTATTTTCTCTTGACGACAGAAGAAATCCGCCGCTGTCTCTAATGTAGAAATAATATTTCATTCCACTGCTAATACTTCCAGATCCAAGTATAAAATTGCCGTCCACAAATGAATTATCTGATATATTGTAGATCGGGGTATATGTAACTGTTTGCTTTTCCTCAAGCCTTCCACCGATTGAAACACAAATTATAAATCCTACCATTAGAAACAATGTAACAATACCAAACACATATGCCTCATCCAGTCTGTTGTTCCATGTTCTTTGCCATGTGTTACGGAGTCTGAACTTGTTTATTGCGTTGATAATTTCAATGACAACGAAAGCCAGAATACCAGCAACGAGTAGACTTAACACAATTTTCTCCTTTGTCTTATTGTGATAGACTGTACGGAGGATTCGACGCCTCATCCACCTTGGTCACAGCAAGGGACTTTACCTTAAGCTACGTACAGAGTTTGCCTACTCAGACTCGAACTGAGAAATTACACGGTTCGCAGCCGTGCGCCTTATCCAATTAGGCTATAGGCAAGTGCCGGTAGCAGGACTCGAACCTGCACACCCTTTCGAGCACGAGGGTTTGAAGCTCGCGTGTATCCCAGCTCCACCATACCGGCATGTGAATCTTATTCTTTTGCTATGGCTTCAGCCTCGTCTGCTGCGTTAAGGAACATCAGGCGAAGCTCAGACACAGCAATCCACTCACCGCTAATTTCAACTTCGCCGTTAGTGCCTAGATCCCAATCGTTGGCTATCTCTGCCAGTTCCGCCGCAATCTTGCACACCTCAACAAGATCGTACTCCCCAGCCTTTGGTTCTCTATGTTGCACCATCGTGTCTCCTTTTCTATTGTGTGTCTGATAATCTATCTGTTATCCCGCTCTAAATTTAAAGATCATTTTCATCTTGATTCTCTATGGAATCCCAATATATTTGCATGGAGTCTCCGTACCACTCCCAATTATCAACACCACCAGCTTCTAGTGCATTGAGTATCATGGTGTTTTTGACAAGCTTGTTGTACTCACTCTCAGTAATTTCAACAGTCGCTTCTGGTGCTTTTTCATCATTCATTTTGATAGCCTTTCTTCTCTTGTGACCACAGCAGGACTCGAACCTGCATACTATCGGATGTAAACCGAGTGCTGGACCAATTCAGCTATGCGGCCATGTGTTTCTGTTCGTTCCTGATTATTTCACCGTCTGCGTCTATTGCTAATATATGTCCCCCGGTAACTAATCCCAATGTATCACAGATATCAAAAAACGCATCTATAACGATTATTGCTTCATCAATGGTCATGTCTGTACCGTCTTTTTTATACATGCCCTGAACAAGCTCAAAGCCTTTTCCATTTGGAAGCATTGTGTGTCTCCTTTGTGCGCTTGGGTAGATTCGAACTACCAAACAGTTTATTTTAAGTAAACTAGGTATGCCTAGTTCCCTTCACAAGCGCATGTACACCTGGGTGGATTTGAACCACCACGTCCTCTCGAACACTAGTTCCTAAAACTAGCGCGGCTGCCAAGTTTCGCCACAGGTGCATAAGGAACAGCTAGTCAGATTTGAACTGACGGATACGAGATTGAAAGTCTCGTGGCTTAACCGCTTGCCTATAGCTGCTTATAAGGCGGAAGGAGACGGAGTTGAACCCCCAAGGCCTTTCGGCTCGTCGCTTTTCAAGAGCGGTGCAGTCGCCAATCTGCTTGTCCTTCCGTATAAAGTGAGTAGTCAGGATTCGAACCTGAATCTAGGTTAGCTTTCCGTACCTAGAGCAACGGTGATCACCTTTATTGCAGGTCGTCCGGTGTCCCACCACGCCGCTACTCACAAGTACTCGCAGATAGATTCGAACTACCACTCTTTTGTTTATCAGACAAAGGCTTTTACCGTTAAGCTATGCGAGTATATAATTAACCATTCCATCTAAAAAACTATGTGTAACAGTCTGTCCACCACCAAACATATCTAGATAACATATTCCATACGGCCACTTTTTCTTTTCTGGAGAACCATGTCTCTCATATAGATATATCGATATATTATCAACCCCTGTTTTTTCTATCCAGAACAGTTTTGCTTTTTCTATTTCGTTTTCTGTGGATGTTTTGTATAGCCTTATCGTAATTTTTATTGACTCTATACTGACTCCGATTGACAATAGTAATTTCTTAAAGGATATTATTACATCTGGATCACAATTGCATATATTTGTTATATTTCTATGCTTTGCCCCTTCTGCTACCCATAAACCTAACGCATACGACTGTTCTGTAGTTAGATTTTTACTTGCACATTCGAATCCTCGCACTCTAGATTCTTCTCTTTTGCTAGCGTATTTCTTAGCCATCGCAGCAGAGCCAATATAATTATTTGAATTGTTCCTTTTTATATCGACTTCTATATCTCTTGTCCAATAGTGAACACTTGACTTTGATGCATGTAAAATGTTTGCTATTTCATGCATTGTCAATCTCTCTTCAGACCTTAATCTCCTTGCCTCTACTCTGTCTTTCTCTCTTGTCATTTGCATACCCCTTTTGAACTGTCGCCTTTGTATGTCTATTATTATATACGATAGTTCAGAAAAGTCAACATGACATTACGCTCTACCAGGCTGAGCTAAGCGGGTGTGTTAATTATCCCCATGATGTTTTTGGTTTTGTGTTATCCCTAATATCTTCCAGGATTGGCGCAGTTTGTTTTATCTGATCTGCCACCTCAAGCACTGCAAAAACAAGAGCTTTTGCTAAACTAATAAAACCTACCGGAACAACGCGGCTGCTGCATGATTGATCGGCGTCTCTAATCATTTCGGTTGCCATCATTCTATATGTCATCTTGGCGTTTCCTTTCTATCTGTTTCTATGATACACCACTTTCTACTTTTTGGCAACAGTACTTTAGTACTAGATGTAGGGGAGAGATTCGAACTCTCGGACCCTTTCGGACCAACGCGTTAGCAGTGCGTCGCAATAAGCCTCTCTGCCACCCTACATTATGGTGATCCTAGCAGGACTTGAACCTGCAACCTCATGATTACCGGATGTCTATATTAGCCAGTTATTCCGTCGCAATAATTTAGAATATGTTTTCTTATTGAGTTGTCTGAAACCCCAAGTTTTCTTCCTAGCGCTGAGTAATTTCCATTTAACTCTTCAAGCAACTCCAGTAATTTTTGTGGATCGGGCCAATCTATTTTATGTCTCGTGTTATGTTTTGCAGCACACGATCTACATCTTTCTGCATAATGTGTTATCTCAGTGCTACAATCAAGACAGAGGTTAGCTTTTTTCCCGCCCCTGTTATTTCTTCCGCAATATGTTAGCGACTGAGAATCACAATTTGGACATACGAACCTTAGATTTTCTAGTCTGTGATCGTTATTAACACCGTTAATATGATCTAAAACTAGCATAAGTTCTTTTCCGTTCCACTCAGGCAAAATATTACATATCGCACATATATATTCTAATAAATTGCTTTCTAATATCCTTGCCTTTAAAGCGGATCGTGAATAATATGAGTTTTCTATCATCACATCATCTAAATTTATTCTTTTTTTCCAGGTCTGGACTTGTCTGGATTTTCAGAGAAATATTTTTTCATTGATTTTCCCTGATCAAAGTGAGAAATATCTATAGAATACTCTTTAATGTATTTTTTAATTGTTCTGTAATTTGATCCCTGTGGTTTTATTCCAAGATCTCTTGCTACCCCAGCGTATGAATAATTATTCCTGCATGCAATCACTAGATTTTCTTTGTCCCACTTTTTCTTTGTCATTTTCCCTTCCATGTATATTTGTTATATTGTGATAATTATAACACAAGTTGAATGGAAGTCAAATATTTGCTGGTTCAGTGAGTGGTGCGCGAGTCGAACGCGCCTCTCTGCATTAAAAGTGCAGTGCTAGGCCGATTAGCTTAACCACCCATAATATGGTTCCCTGCACTAGCCATTGTGCTATAGGACCATGTACCTTCAGGTGGACTTGAACCACCATCCACGATTTATCTATTTAATCTATTGACCCATGGGTTACTGTAATGCTCTATAAAATGACAGTTCGCACAGATAACAGAGCATTTTTTAATTTCAGCCTTTAGTCTACTTAGTCTAAATCCGCCGTGACACATTTGCGCGATTGTCTTAATCTTTGTATCTGTATCTATGTGGTGGAATACAAACGTTCTAATATCGCGCTCTCCACATTGCTCACATGCACGGACAAATATAGACAGATACCTGTAAACAAATCTATAGTTACGCAACTTATTATCTTTGTTCCTTCTAGCTATTCCATCCCTTCTTGATTTATGTGCATGATAATCTGCTTTGTCATATGCTTTTTTGCATAATCTACACCAAGCCTGTCTGCCGTCCTTCCTTGTTCTGTTCTTAGCAAACTCTTCTAGGCTTTTTGTAACACCACATCTTGGACATCTTTTCATTTTAATTCTTTCTGTTAGGTGAGTCTCTTGGGAGTCGAACCCAAAACTTCCTGATTAAGAGTCAGGTGCGCTATCCAGTTGCGCCAGAGACCCATGTTGATCTATGAAGGCGTGTTGTTTAATTACCAATAAAGAATTCTCTAAGTTTATATAGAACCGATTCATCAAATTCATTGTCTATCGCATACAAGAGCTTCTTCATAACCTTGTCTGCTTGCTCTCTGTCGCTGTCTTTCTCTTTCTCTGCTAATTCTGAGTACGGTGTGTTCATCTGACGTTTCCAGCGTCTGACATCACTTGCCGCGATGACAAAATCTCCATAACTAGCTAGATAGCCAGTGTTAAACAGATGCTTCATCCAATGTGACCAGATTTCATGTTGTACAGCGGCAATTACTTCTCTTATGACCTCTCTCATTTGGTCCTTTCTATGTATGCCACGGTAGTTCTGGTATACGATCTGGAAATACCATCGCGTAGATTGCAACGCCGATACCAATCAAAAACGATACACCCACTACAACTAGCAAAGCTATTAACAACGGACTCATTTGTGTTATCCTTTCTTGTGTAGATGGTGGAAGAATCGAACTTCCCTCATAACAGTTTATAAGACTGCGCACTGCTACCAGCGGCATACCATCCATGGTACCCATAAGAGGACTTGAACCTCTACCCGGTGTTTAGGAGACACCTGATCTATCCAGTTAAACTATACGGGTATGTAATAGTCGGGGATGGTGGAGTTGAACCACCGCTACTAGCTTCCAGGGCTAGGATGCTTCCGTAACAACTATCCCCGATAATAAAAGCTACTTACCGTTTACCTCTTCTAAAATATAATTTATGTCATCCCTAATCTTCGTCAGCAGCCGCTCTTCATATGACAACACAGCCATATCAGATCTGTTCTTACGATGTCTAAGATAGTTGATTACAGGCGTTCCCTGTTCTTCCATAATCCAATTCCACAACTGTTTAAGTATAACGAAATCAGTTCCTAGATTGTCGCCGTCTTTCAATAGTTTGAAAAACCACTCTGTCATATCTCCGTCCTTATCAATGCTGTCAATAAGATCGCCAATCCTCATATCGACTGAAACTATATCATCTCTATTCACAGTGTCTCCTGTTCCTCTATTGTGTTGTCAGGCCACGCAAACATAGTTTCAAGTACGTGTGTTACTCTATTCGCGAATATATCAAAGCACGCAAGGCACCGAAAACTTTGATGCTTACTCCTGTTTTCAGCGGTTAGTTCTACTCCACAATCTATACATGTATTCACCCAGCTATCTCCTTTATGAAAAAGTAGGCCAGCGCCGGGGTTTCACCGGATCTCCACCGACAGGGTGGCGCTCTGTCCATTGCGTTTCTGGAAACTTAAGCTACGCTGCCTAGATGCAGGTGCCGGATTCGAACCGGCGTTTGCCGTCTCCAACTGTTCTACCAGTCTAGAATTTTGAACTATCCTGCAAGTAGCGGAGACCAGACTTGAACTGGTATCTTCAGCTTATGAGGCTGATATCCTGCCATTAGAACACTCCGCAAGGCTGCTCAGCCTGGTTATGATCCAGGTACATTCCGGTTAACAGCCGGACGCTCTACCAATTGAGCTACTGAGCAATATATCAGTACGTCACTTCAAGATTCTTTATGGACTGCTCACACCTAGCTTGAAGATATAGCAGTTCTCTGCGTACTGATAAAGCTGGCACGCCTGGATTTGAACCAAGATCTCTTGATTAACAGTCAAGTATGCTACCGTTGCACTACACGCCAATATGAATTGTGCTACTGAGCAATATAAAACTAAAGACTAACTCTTCTTTGTTCTAGCTGCGCATGTTAGACCAAATACACCAAGGAGGACGCCTAACTTAAACGCCTGAAACATAGTGATCTTTTCTAACACAAAACCACTTTCTACCGCACCTGGGAAAATGTCTGGAATCACCCACGACCACGCCGCTTGTACTAGCAACAACCTAATCACAACTGCACCAACAAATACAGCAACGAAGCCAAGAACACTCCACACCCATTTTGGTACTTTCTTAAGCATAATCATTCTCCTTTTTCTAAAAGTGGCTAGTAGGTTTTTGTCGAGAACCAGCTAGTAAAACTCGCATCCTTCGGTATAAGGATGATAACCGTCAACCACTTGATCAAATAGTTGATAGTGGATACGGAAGGACTCAAACCTTCATCTTTCATGTTGCAAGCATGACGCTCTCTCAATTAAGCTACGCACCCATATTTTTCCAACAGTGGCGGCGGACAGATTTGAACTGTCAATCTCTTACTTATGAGGCAAGCGAGTTATCCATTGCTCCACGCCGCTATATTTATTGTTCATGTATATCTATCTTGATTGCTTCTGTCTGTGCATTTATTCAGCCGATCTCTCAACCAAGCTATACGATTATAAGATTGAGTAAGATCCATCTCAACACTGTCTATGGCGTCATACTGTTCTTGTATTGTTGCCTCTAGCTCCTTGTTGCGCTCGCGTAGCTGTTCCACATTAGCGTTCAGCTGCGCGATGCGGTTGTCTGCGTGTTCAAGCTGGCACCGTGTTTCGTTAAGCTCATTCATCGTTCATCCGCCCGTTTAGCTTCCCTAAAAGTTCCTTAATGCGCTCGTCTTGATCTACTCGCCGTCGCTCAAACTTACATTCCCGGCGCACCATCAGCTCCGCACCGTGCTCAACAAGAGCTGTGTAATCCTTAATCAGAACATCATACGCCACACTCTGGTCCATGTCTGCATCAAGCACCACACTTCGATACTTGTCTATGTGCTTCTTGAACTCTTCAATCGTCGGCGTCATGTGAATCTCCTTATCTACACGTAAGTATATCACATCTATCAGGCTTTGTCTATAGTACTTTGGTACTAATTAATCAACTTACAGCTAACCCCGATTTCGCCAGGCATGACCCCGGCTTCAAACATTGCTTCAGATTGGCTCGTACATATATCACGTCAATGATACACCGCTTGACTGCGGGGGAGAAGTCTCCACTGACCATCGCTCAATTTTACAGCTGTAAGTTGATGTTAGCTTTTTGCACTTTTATATGGTTGTTCCCGGCTAACACGGCGACATTCCATGATCCCCCATCTGGATTCGAGCCAGACTCCCCGGTTTACAAGGCCGGAGCATCGCCATCTATGCTTTAGGGGAATATTACTAATGAGCTTATATCCTATACACGCTATGTTCTCTACCGTTTGTAAGCGTGACACCCCATCCTCTCTGCGCTGGATAATTCGTATGCTTACGGTGTTTAAGAATATTCCATAATCTATCAATGCTTGGATCTCCACGGTGCCGCGCGTATCTATTTACCTGCTGCTGTCCGCGCAATCCAATACGTTGAACATGGATATCAACATCGTCGCCACAGATGTAAAGCGTTACAAATCTATATTTTTTGTCCACTCTATAACCCCCTATCTCTGTTATTACGCGTCTTTACATTCACCAGCCGAAAGGTCGATGGTGCATTTTCATTGATTAATCCAGGTGGGTTATGTTGGTGTGCAAATTGTCCGCAAGAGCTTGTTCTTTCATTGTGCTGCACCGGACATATTTTGGCGATTAACCCTGTACTGATAAATTATGATTAGAGTTAAAAGTTTACTCATTCATTATTCACCAACACGACCCACCTGTAATTTGAGATTAATCTGTGACTGTCTCCGCTTGATCTTCTTTATACCTCTTGGTTGATGTGTGAAGATGTTAAATTCACAGCATCAAGAAGAGCGTTAATAATTTCATTAATGTCTTCGAGTGCAAACCTGGATGCCTCAATTCTTTCTACAACTGACGACTTGTTTTCTATCGTCGCATTTTCCTTCGAATTGTTGCTTTTGGTTATTTCATCAAATCTTTGCGTGTCAAGAATTGGCCTTAATTCATTGGCTAGAGCTAGCATACGATCTTCTACCCTTGAAAGTTCGCCGTCCAGCATTTGGAGTTGACCGAACACACACCATTCAGAATTTTTTACCTCTTCATTCTCCATCCGTTTCTCCTTTTCTATATATACTACTAGGCACACCCACCTAGACTTGAACTAGGATTGTCTCGCGAGACACGGTTTTGGAGACCGCTGCATTGCATTATGCTATGGGTGCATATTTGATATGTTTCCTTATTGCGTTATCGCTTACCCTAAGTTTTCTTCCTAGCGCCGAGTAATTTCCATTCAACTCACTTAACATGTTTAGTAGAACATTGATTTCAGGCCAATCTATTTTATGTTTATGTTGTGCCTTTACAGCACAACTCCTACATCTGGTCGCGTTGATTGATATTTCGCAACCACAATCAACGCAATGGTTTTGCTCTTGTGTTTCTCTGTGCGTGTTTCTGCCCGCAAATGTCTCTAGTTGTGAGTTACAGTTTGGACACACAAATCTTAGGTTTTCTTTTCTGTGATCATTATTTATTCCGTTGACATGATCTAAAATCAACACAAGTTTCTTTCCGTTCCAGCTTCCGCCTACCCCGCAGACATCGCATTTATAAGGAATTATATTGTTTATAATAATTCTTTTCTTCAGGCATCCTCTTGTGTAGCTAGAATTCTCAACCATCACATCGTCAAGGGCGTCTCTGTATCCGTTGTTATGACGACCGTGCTGAGGTTTTCTTTTTCCAACATGAGTAAGATGCGACAGATTTATTCCCAATCTCTTTACATGCCTGCGTATTGTTCCAGAATTAGACCCATGAGATCTTAATCCGAGCCTGTGTGCTATTTCTGTGTATGTGTCACTGCATGCACATGCTTCTATTAATTGTTTATCTGTCCATGTTCTTACACCAGCTCTTTTGTGAACAGTATGCAATCCGTATTTTTTTAACCAATACCTAACAGAACCAGCGGACACCGAGAGCGCACATGCTATTTTCTGTATTGAGCACCCTCCATCGACAAGACGTTTTATTTCTTTTTCATTTATCATTATAATACCCTCGCTCGAACCATTATAACATAAATGTAGAATATGTCAATGTTTAAATTGAGCTACTCTGTCTTGAATCGGACAAGAATCTTTTCGTTCAAAGCGAAATGTAATGCCGTTATACTACAGAGCAATGTTGTACTTCAAACTACTCTGTCTTGAATCGGACAAGAATCTTTTCGTTCAAAGCGAAATGTAATGCCGTTATACTACAGAGCAATGTTACTAATAAATGGCCGGTGGAACCTTGTTTGACAGGGTTGTTAGCGGCCTGATATCATTCTTCGATTTACAGATAAGCCGTAAGTTTATGGTTGTCTGCATCGAATAGTCTTTGTCAATTACGTATGCCTGAACAAACTTCTGATCTGATTTACCAGACAGGCCTGTTCCGCCAGCTGATAGTGTTCCACCAGATGCTCCGGCCATGCCTTTTGCGCCACCAGTTGAGGTCATACAGGTTACGGTGTTGTCCCACTGTTCGTCCGCACTGGCTGACGGCATGTTGCAATACGTGCTTCTGCACACAATCGTAGAATCCAAAACGTTAATCTTGTTATACTCCGGTGTAAACTCTGCTGTTATCAGTCCAAGATTTTCTGTTGGGTGCAATATGCCAGCCTTCTTAGCCTTCTTTGATCCCAATCTAAGGAATGTAAAAAACATCGCTTCGTTTTGAGGTCGCTCAATTGTTATATTTGAGTATGGATTTATTCTAAAGACGCCGATGCTCTTTCCGTCAACGAGAATGCTGGCATCGCACCTTGTTGGAAGATTGTTTCTTAGCACAATACTGTAAGTGCTGTTGTGCTTCATCTCTACATAGCCGCTGGCCTTCTCGTGTCCGCCAGTAATACGCATACTATATCCGTTTAGATACATTTTGATCTCCTTGGTTTTGTGTTTACCGTAAGGTTACTACTTATTTACTGAATGCTTCACTTGTTAACGTGCTTCCGAGTGGTTATATTCTACACCATAACACGTTTTTTGTCAATACCCAATCTTGTAATATGCTCTGCTCAATCTTCCATAAGGCATCTTGCTACTAAAACAAGAGCGCTATCACAGTCTGTCTTGATTGTAAATCCATCATGAGACCCAGTTGACATCACAAGCGCCTTACTCACACCAATAGAGTCTAGGTGGAATGTATGCGTTGTTGTAGGGTCGTCTGAAAAGCACGTTCTTAATTCACACTCAACATCAATCGATCCAACAAGTGGCTTGATCATATACTTGCTTGCCATCTCGTGAGAGATCCTAGTTTCACTGAAGTGCTTTAGTATGACCAGCTCTGTTTGTCCAAACACATAGCTTTCCTCAGTTACCCCATGGGTTATCTTCATTTTTATGGATTCTGTATACGCATACATTAGCAACTCCTGTTTTACTTTATGTTCAAGATAGGTGAAACCCTATCGATTACGTCAACATAATTACCAATTGAATCCCAAATATCTTCTGGATCTTTGTATGAGTTTGTTGCTTCGTCTCTTGGGTTGTTTGACGAGAACACATTGGCCTTGACCATTTCGGCATCGGCCTGCACTTGTGTTGTCTCGTCTTTTGCAGCACGGCGAGACATCATCCTACCAGCACCGTGAGGCAGAGAGTTGTTTCTGTCACCGCAGTCTTCAAGAACCTTACAAATCCATGTTCCTTCGATGCGGTTCATTGGAATTACAACTGTGTCTCCTTGATACGCTCTGATTGCACCCTTGCGTAGAACGCCGTCTTCTGGATCGATGAAGTTGTGAACAGAGCTAGCAATCTTACGATAGTCTTTCCAAAGAGCTATAGATATTTGCTTCATAATCTGTTCGCGATTTATGTCCGCATAAATCTGACATAGGTACATGTCGTACAGATATTGATTTAGAAGATCTCCTTCTAGGTATTCTAGGTTGCGCTGAACCTTTGGTGGCATCTTCAGTGCCTTGATACGTTTGCCAAGCTCTTGTCCTGTAATTTTTCTATCATCGTACTGCAGTCTCAGGGCGTCTCTCTCAGCCTTAATGTCAACAGAGTGTAGTGACTTCATGTATGTAGCGGCTACCGACTGATGGTATTGTGCTGTTGCAAATCCAAGACCGCGAGATCCTGTGTGAATTGTAAATGCGTATGCGCCGTGTTTTAAAGTGCCAAGTTCAATGAAGTGATTCATGTTTGTTACTACTTATTTAATCTCCACAAATGAGTTTTAACGCTGCTCTTTGTTCTGTCTAAAGCTAGCATTGATTCTTCTACACTGTGATGTTTTATAAATTCATCTTGCTCTTTAGTCCACCTTTTCCTAGAGCAAGCTATTCTCATATTTCCGGGTCGTTCCCAAGACATGACTTCTATCGCAGATCTGTGCTTTCTTTTAAGACTCAAGCATCCTTCGTAATACAGAGCTTTTGTTACTGCTTGAGCGTCTTCTTTATATACAGCTATGTTAAACGCTCTGTCTCTTTTGTTTCTGGTTGTCGTCTTGCGTTTTCCAGTAACGCTATATAAGAATTCTATATACTCCTCAGAGCACTTTTTACTAACCGTAACAAAAGAAACAAAGGGGAATCTCTTTGCAGTAAAACCTATTGATCCATCTCCGTCTATGAGTCCCCTGATATAATCTACCCGTATTGCTCCATCAGGCATTGATATATCATATGACTTTTTTCCAGAGTGAAACCCAATAGACTTTAAGTTATCCCTGAATTCCCTGCTGCATATTCTAAAGCAACATGACCTATAATCTTTTGAGAAATTTGTATCTCTTTGTCTAAACGAGATCGACGGGTTGACTTCGCTAAACAGAAGTGAAAATTCTTCTAAGATATCAGAGTCGTCTGCTTTAAGCTCTATTGAAAACTTTCCGCGATTTCTCGTGCTGTCTTGTAAATGTCCGTCTGCATATGAAAATCCTATAAAATATGAGTGTTCTGGTATGCTTGGTTTTATATTTTTAGTGTCCATGTATATTATTGTACACTAAATCATAAAATACGCAACTACCATTTTGTTGAATCATTTGTGTTAAATAAGCGGCTAGATCATTTCTGCCTAGCTCTGCACATTCATTTTATGTGCAGTTCGGAGCACACCTTACGCCAACATATGACGCGCCAAGTCCCTCTGCTCTCTACGGGGTGTTGTCAGATTTGACAGAGCACTTCCCACGGAGTTGCCATCTCAGGTTTTCTCCGTATTGGACGACTTTAACTACGCTAACTGTTAAGTTAACCAGTGGCAATCAGTTTACCACTGCCTAGTGATCCTATTGATAGGAGCGCGCGATTCTCATTTGCTCCTACGCGCTTGCATAGCTCTTGATATCCGTCCTGTTCAACGCCTAGTCTCAGTGAATACTTATAACGATCTATCTTAGTAATCCTGTCTAACTCACCAAAAGTATAAACAGGCATGCTGCGTACTTTACCAAGTCCTACCGGAACATACTTGCGGATTAGTCTATTGATCTCTGTCCGTTCTAAATCACACAGGCTGTCTAGCATTTGGTAAACAACTACCCCACAACCAATGTCCACACCCACAGTGGACGGACTTACCCTATCGTTTATCACAAACGTTGTTCCAATAGGACATCCAGCACCAGCGTGAGCGTCTTCCATCATAACCACCTCACCGTCAAACGCCGGTGAGTTGATCATTGCCATGATCTGTGATGTAGTCGTTGCATCAATGGAACCTGTCACAGTTGCTGTTCCATATTTTCCGTTGAGTGTGTACATTTTATTCTTCTCCTAATTGTGAAGCTCCGCTTAAAGCACACACGTTCCATTCATGCAAGAGTTCTTCCAGTTCTTCAATGTGCGCGTTTGCTGCGGCAATCTGCTCGTTGTGAGCTTTTACAAGCCTGCCGACGCCATACATTTCTTCCTCAGCCTCAATCATGAAGATTGTCCACTTTCTGTCTAATCCCATATTGGCACCTCTTGTGTGTTACTTGTACTTGAGATTCAAAACCTTAAAAGATATTCTATCGTTGTCTACACGCATCACGTCTTGAGATCTGATAACAATACCTTCGCGCTGTCCAGCTCCTGGATATTTACCCTCAGCAATTTTTTGTAACGTGTTGTTATCTGTGTATTCAAATGATTCTCCACGCTCAACTATGTTAACTGTTGGTATGCCGATTCGATTACACACAAATTCCATCATTCTTAGATCATAATATTCATGAGCGCCGATGTCATATATATCAAACACGCGCGGCTCAATGCTTTTAAGCTTCAAGTTGTTCTTCTGCACTCCTGGACCAACAACTTCAAACTGAATTGCTATATTAACATTCATGCTTTTTAGAGTTTCTTCAAGATTGTAAACTTTTGCGATTCTCCACATTGTATTCTTTTCGTCTTCAATGAACTCAACCCTACGTCCACACACGCCAAAATGACCGTTGTGAAAATATACAGTTGCACTCGTTCCATCTACCTTATCTGTGTTGTAGTATGGATTTCCTTGTAATGCTGCAACCAAGTGTGGTACCTCTTGAAAGTTTAGCTCATCTGTCTTAGGAATGAATGATGGGAAGTAGCCAAGTGCTTCTCCGTCAAGGCATGGCGGAAGTGGCTTGACATACTTTTCTGCACCAACAAGATCCATAATGTCATCGCCTTCATTCCCGGCAACTGTAAGCTTTGCAATCACGCACTCGCTGGGTACACCACGTAGTCTGAGCATGCGCACAATGAAGTTGTGCTTTCTCATAAACTCAAAGCGTGGTTCGTCTGGCAGCTTTGCGTCCTGAGTATATACTTCAACAAGTTCGCCAGCCACAAATTGATTCTTGCCAATCACGCCATGCCATACTCCGTGACTTCCAAGAGACACAGACGCCTGATCTATCATGTCTGCCTTGTCTATTGTGTCTGTGCTGATAATTCTTCCTATTCTCGCAATGCTCATTTCGCTCTCCCTCTTATGTGTTCCTATACTATACAGCAACAGATGTATAATTGCAATAGTACTTTGGTACTAGATTACAGACCTAGAAGTATTTCAACACGGTCTCGCGTTAGGTAGTTGAGCATCATCTTTTCTGCATTCTCTCTGTACCATTTAACCGTGTCTGGCTTACCAAGAGCGCGACCGGCTCCGCGCCAGTCAGCAACCATTTCTTTGATGCGGCGCGGTGGCATTTCAAGCGCGGACAATTGCGGATCGTCAGAATCATTTATAAGAATCCAATACTGCCAGTGATGAGGGTTAGCTTTCTGATGTGCGTTCCAGGCGAAACTAAACCTGGCATTGATATCACTCTTTGTTAGTCCAGTATACCCCTTGCAAAAGAGCGCGAAGGGGTCTTCATCTGGATAGTCACCGTAGAAATAGCGCGCGTATGCGATGAACTCTCGTGGCAAGAACTTGGATAGATCATGAGTTAGACCGAGTAGCGGAATTCCCAAACGGCATGCCTCAATAAAAACATAATATTTGTGACGTAGTACATACCAAAGATACTTTAGATACATTTATTCTCCTGGTGACTTAACGTGTATTTTAATCATTGAATCGCCAAGCTCGCAGAATTGCAGCTCTCTGTCTCCGCTTGAGTGTGCTCCAAGACAGATGTCTATAACGCGCTCGACATGCGGCCAGTTGCTTGAGCCGTAATCGTGGCAGAGAATAACACCACCACGCTTTACATGTGGAACCCACAGGCGTAGGTCTTCTGATATACCAAACTCACTATGATCTCCATCGATGATTAGCATATCGAGAGGAACACGCCAGTGCTTCCCTACGATGTGTGAGTCGCCCCAAATCCGAATCACTCTTCCTTCATCGTAGTATGTAGTCTCTTGTAGGCGTAGGTGTTCGTTAGTCGTGGTTTCCTGTTCGTCTGACTTGATATCAACTGAATAGTACAAAACGTCATCTAGTTCCTCAAGCACCGCGAAGGCGGCTGTTCCAGCTCCGGCTCCAATGCACAGAACGTTTGGTTCTGATGGCATATAGGCACAGCCACGCTTAATAACGTCAATCTCTTCGTGTGATAGATAGTGTTGCCAGTCAGATAAATCGTATGCTGTTCTTATCATTGTGTAGCTCCTCTGTTGTTCATGTAGAAACTCTTGACTAACTCACTTACCGTGACGGCATCGCCGACAGTGAGATGCGGACCTATTGGTAAAGAGAGACAGGTTTGAGAAAACAGCTCTGCCTCTGGTGTTGACGGTGTTCCAAACAGATTCATTGATGGCGTCTGCTTGTAGTGAATTTGTGTTTCTGCGCCATGCTCGTATAGATATAATTTAAGTGCGTCGCGCTCGCTGTTTGTTTTTGTTCTGATAACATATTGATGGAAGACGGATGGGATTGACATATCTGGCATGGTTATATCTAGGTTTCGTAGGTAAAGCGAATATATACTAGCCTGGCACTTTCGCATGCAATTCCACTCGTCTAGGTAATCGAGTTTCACATCAAGAAATGCGGCTTGAAGTGGGTCCATACGTGAGTTGATTGCGTAATCGCAGCCGTAATCGTGAAGCAGCTTGATATGATCGTATAGAATCCAGTCGTCAGTTGTAATTGCGCCTGAGTCTCCGTATGCACCAAGATTCTTTGTGGGGTAGAACGAATTATGAACGAAGACAAATTCAGCACAGAAGTTTTCTGTCTCTGTTGCTATATCATATACAGAAAGATTGTAGACGTGTCTTTTATTTATTGCGGTTATCTTCAACCACCCTACGTCAGAGTTTGCTAAATCCCACATTTCTCCATTAACGCAATCCCATTCTTTACACAGATCTATTAAATGATTTCTACTAATTCTATATTTTCCTTTCTCTGCCCACGATATAGTACCTGCGCTAAGAGCTTTGTTTTTGTATGTAAGCTTCCCGCAGGATTTCCTTGTATCTTTCAACAAGGAACCAACAGGAACATTATCCATTGCGTTGCCATAACTCTTGTTGCAAGCGTGCTCGTCGTCAATCCTTTCTGATAGAAACCTCTCTGCTCTTGTAAGTCTTTTCTTTTGTCTAAAGCTAATCGTTTCTAAAAATCTACGCGCATCAGATCCAGTTACCTGCAGATAAAAAAAGTCTTTGCAATATGACACTCTTCCATTTTTCCAGTTTCTTATATTTGGTTTTCTGTGTACAACAGATGCATATATCCCAATGTTTAATAGCAATCTTTTTACAAGATTTGTATCGTGCTTTGTAGCAGTTGAAAAAGTAAGCATACATTTATTTTTACCTTGTACGGAAAACCCACCATCGCCATCAGCGAAACCCGCCAACCAATACGCCTGCGTACTAATTTGCTTTAATGCTATGTTTTCGTTCATGTCAGACACAGCTGCAAATAAACTTAAATTACCAGACCTGACACACTTAATAGATTTACGCAGTTCTCCTTGTGCGCTTTCACTTATTGCTATACTATAATTTGTAAAATTTTCAATCATGCGCTTCGCGTTGTTAATAACTATATCACATGTGTTTACTATGCTGATAATATTTCTGTCTTGTCCGTCTCTTTTGTACGAATACATACACCCATCAGACGCAACAAGTCCAGATAGATACGCTATCTTTTGCTCGTCTGTTGCACTTTCTAAATCTATCTTTTCTTTATATTTAATATCGCCGCCCGCAATTTTCTTGGGAGCAATCACAAAGTCTCCTACAGAAAGATCTTTAGAACTTATCCATTCGATAAATCCATTTCTCATAATTGGGAACTTGTGCTCAGCCGTCGCATGTATTGCAAAAGCTCTTTCTATAGAAATATCAAACATTTCACCTGTATAGTCAGATTTTGATACTTGTAAAATCTTTGACTCAACACAATTCAAGTCTTTATCAAACCCAATAACCGTTTCTCCAATTGAGTTATCTCCATATAAAGAACTTATTGTTTTGTTTTTGCCGTTTGCCATTTGTATACTTGTGTCTCCACCAAGACACCACGCGGCTGTTGTGCGTGGCATTAAACCGTGTGATTGAGCACAGTCTTCAATTGGAGTCTTGAAACGCGTGTCAATCTCGCATTGCTGACCATAAAGGTTGACAAATATTGCCGGTTTGTGAATAGCATTTTTCTTCAAAGGGAAGTTTGCTCTATGCATACCAGTTGGAAACGCCTGAATAGAATTTACAGAACTCCATGTAGGCGTGGCTGTCCAGTCTGGAACGTAAACAAAATCATTATTCCCAATACCATGCGCGCGCAAGATAAGCTGGATAGCGTCGAACCCGTTTCCTACTGCGACGCAGTAGTTTTGTTGGTTATACTCGCTCCATCTGTGTTCGAAGCGTTCTACCTCTATGCCGCCAATGTAATTACCGGATGACATGACACGGTTATAGGCCTGATCTAGTTCTCTACGCAGCTTTGGTGACGGTGTAAGATCAACAGATTTAATCATATAGATAATCCTCTGGATCATATTCATGGCTACACAGAACTAAGATTGTGGCGTGGTCATTAATGCCGAAAAAATCAACCTTGTTCATAGGTGGAACATACAAGGCTACATTAGACCACGGATACAGAGCGTATGTGGTCTTGTCATTCACGGTAATTTGAGCGCCACCTGAGACTGGTATAATAACTTGCTCACATTCCTTGTGCGCATGTCCTCCACGAGTGCAGGCGAACGGAAGGTCATCAATCCAAAACATACGCTTGACCTCAAATGGCAAACATGCATTTTTTATTACGCAAAGATCGCCTCTTGAATCCACGTGTCTTTCAAACCAAATCTTTCTTACTTCTTTTTCCATTAATGTTTCCTCATCCTGTCTATTAAAATCTGCCTGCATAATACTCTTCCCATTGCTCTTTTATATATTCTTCTCTTTCTTCAAAGCACTCCAAGCACAACGTTACGAAGTTGGATTCATCGTCAGCGTAAGCGGTACAACTACGACGCCTCTCAACTGTGTCTGAGTCACGATTGCAACATGGACATATCATTCGAACTCTCCCTATATCTTTAAGACCTCTTTATGAATTTTCCTACGGTAGACTTGTTAAAATCCACCCTTCTATATCCGCGTATATCTATGTTGCCACCCGGACCAGGATCGTTGATATAAGCCGCAAGTGCGTAGAGGGGTAAGCCTGGGTTACGTCCATGTATCAACCGGACTACTCCCTGCACTGTGCCGCCGAACCCATAGCGAAAATGGTATTCCTCTGGCATCATATACATTCGACCATCCCATTCCCACAAGGCGTCTCTAAGCGGACCCTGGTCGTTGTTCCCATACAATTCTACATTTTCTTCGTACAAAGACAGCCATCTGTTAAATAGTTCCCTGACAGATTTTGTTGTATTGTATGCCAGAAACCCCACATTAACCTCTGCAAACTCCGTTCGTAGCTCACCCTCATAAATGCTTCCGGTAGTTCTGCGGCCTGGAGAATGGACACCGAGAAAATCAAACTTGCTCAACAGCTTTAGTATTCCTGGTAAGATTGGCGCGCATGTATATGTGTCTGTATCAAACAGCAGAATCTTATCTGCCATATCCAGAGTTGTTACATATACGCGCAAAAAATTCAGATACATCGGCTCACTATAATTCTCATCGAAGTAAATTATTTCATCAAACACACCCTTATCTTTCACAGGCTTGTTGCTGGTAATAAGCACAAGCGGTATTCCTTTGTGTTGAATCTTAAATGACCTGGCCGATCTTTTAGCTTCAGCAACAAAGCCGCCACCTTTTCCACCGCAAACCCAAACAGCCTTAGTAGTAACCATGATTTGACATCCACTCCTTGTATGTGTATTCTATTTTGTGTGCTTGCATGTCTGTTAGCATATGCTTCCATTGTCCAGGCATACCTTTCCGTGGAGATATATGCTCTTTGGAAAGCATTGTGGTTTTATCGGCAATAAATAACTCCTGTTCTGATTGTCTCTTGTAATTCTTTTCAATAGAGAATTCCTCACAGATTTTTATGGCCTCAGATTGTGTGATTGGTATTCCTAAGTAATCACATATTTCGCATAGCGCATTGTCCCATCCGTTAAAATATAAGTTCTCATATTTCCACTTGGGATGATCAATAGTTTCCCACTGCATATACCATCCCATCGTGTCGTGAAGATGTATGTTTATGGCATCATCCATTGTATATTTGCGCGGTTGCCAATTCTCTGTTGCTTCTCTGTTTCTGTCTTGCGATTCAAAGAAGTGGTTGAGTGACACCGTAACATCACGCGGGTCTCTGTACACAGATACAATCTTTGCTTTTCCAGCACTGTGAAGATCTGCTATTTTCTGACGAAACAGCTCTGTCTTTACAATAAGTGTAGAGGGTATTTCAAGTGTCAATGGGTATATGAAGCCAGCTCCATGACCGTCCAAGTATCGCTCTGCAACTGTCTTTACAAGCTGGTATTGTAAAGTTGAACCAGAACGTGACATCCCCGCACAAACAATAATCATGTCTTATCACCATGTATGGGGTTGTTTATACAATACATAGACCATAGACACCCTTTTACACAAGATGTAGATGGAACAAACATATGTGATTCGACAGCGTGCTCAAGAACATGGTTAAATCCGAAACCCCAAGTACCAAGATCTTTTACAATGAATGTCCCGCCTAGACTGCATCTGTCTTTCCAGTCTATGTAATCACCCACAAGACTCCTTCCACCAATATCCCAAAAGAAAAGTTCGTAGCTATCACAAAATCTGAGCGCGTCCTTTGATTCTTTGCGAATCAAGGTGATTAAATCTTTCACGTCAGTAGTAATGATATTCTTCCTGAATACATCGTAGTCCCCCTCATAATAATATTCACCAGGGGTCCACCCACCTCTATCTGTGAATGGGTCAATTGTGATTACCTGAACTCCTAGTTCGGCATCTCTGGCACCAAGAGCTAATGGGATTGTTCCTTGTCCATGCCACGTTCCAAGTTCAATAATTGGACCAACCTTGCAGTTTCTAGCATATGTGTATAGAGCAAGTGACTTGGGTCTTTCTGGACCAATCCATCTAAACAGCGGTTCCATACACTTGGTTGCGCTTGCAGCGTCAGGATGTATAACCAGCTCAGTAAATAGATCTTTACTATTCATTGTTGCTCTCCGTATCTGAAATCCAATCTTCTGACTTCTCATACCCATAACGTTCTAGGTATGGTTATTCCTTGTCTAAAATACCACGATTAACCAAGTGCTTTTTGGCGTCGTCGTATTCTCCCTGTGTGTCAATATCGCGAGTCACCCAACAATCTATATAATGGAATATAGGATCTGCTATCAGTCCTTTTTTTGTATCTCCACGATCCCACGGCACGCCGATTAGTCTTCTGTAAGCGTACCTAACACGTCCATACGAAGTGTCAGACCCCATTTCAAAAGCATTGAGTCCTATTGCGTGATCCGAGAACGATGCAGCGTATACCTCATACTCATCACCATAGAACATAATTGGATGACGCTGCGTTAAGATTGTCTCTAGCGTTCTATTAGAGTATATCACGTCACCAAGCAGAACAGTTACATAATCACCCCATCGATGACGCGTTGACAGAATAGACTGACATACATTTCCGTGTTTCTCTGGAACAATATACCCACAGTCGTGATCCTTTGCATAGTCTATAACGGCTGGATTGTGAGATACAATGTGTACATCTTCTTCATCTTTGAGTTGAGTAAGCTGTCTGCCTAGAATGGTTGTGTTACCAATCGGAAGTAGTTGCTTCAGCTCACCATCGAAACGACTTGCCACACCAGCACACATAATAAAGATTGTGTTTGTCATCTAGACCAAAATCTCATTGATGATATCGAATGCGCTTTGTCCAACGGTAATCGTAATAGCACGCTCGTATGTAGTGTGTATATCGTCATGGCGCTCACGTGCGTTCTCCACAATGTATGCAACTCCTTCACGTATATAGTTGTATAGATCATCAAAGGCTTTAATCTTTTGTGAGTCGGTGATACCGTCTAGACTAACAAGTGACGACAGTATGTCATCAGTGTTTTCAATATCATCCAACTCATCTTGCAGGATCTCCATCTCCGTTTCAATTTGCGCTCTTGTTCTTGTCATCTCTATTATCCTCTCTTCTGTAATGCTACGATATCACCCCACATACCATTATCGCCAAATGATTCTAGCATGGTGCGCAGGTCTGATAATGAGCCATAGCCTTGTAGCTGCGGGTGCATACCACCAGCCATAAGGTTGAAGTGCTTGAACCCCAAAAGATGTAGATGTGCAAGTGAAAGATATGAACTATTGCGCTGCTCTTGAATGTATTCAAATGATAGCGCCGGGACTGGAACTGTTAGGCCAAGCATTATGTCATGGTCATATCCTTCGCAATCAATCTTGATGTAGTCTGGAGTGCCATATTCTTCTATTAACCTGTCTAGGGTTGTTGTATTAACAGACACAACATGATTTGATTTAACGTGACTAAATCGACCAGTCCACCAATCCTTGGGAACTACAGTTGACAATGTGCCAGCAACATGAATGTTAATGTTTTCATCTGCCATTAGCCAAGTGATGGCTTTTTCTATCACAGTTGCAGATGGACACCTCTCGCGCAGTTTGGCAGCGAACTCTGGAACAGGTTCAACTGCAATTACACGTGCGCCACGAGATAGATATACCGATGTCATATTACCAATGTTAGCACCTATGTCGAATACCAGTGAGTCCTTGTGAATTATGTCGTTTAGAAATGAGTACATGTTATCCTTTCGGTGCCTTGTCTAACCAGCCTTGTGATTTAATGAAGTCAAGTTGCCTCTTTGGAATGTTAGATAGGTTAGGAATGAGGTTGCCGTCTTCATCGTTTGATCCGGTACCCCATCCAATGGTGTACCTCACTGGCATCTGACGAGTGCCTAGTGTGCGCAATGTTCCCATCACCTTACTCTGATCTTGTAATTCAAACCCCCATGGCTCAAGTCCAGGCTTCATTATAGACAGAAGATGCTTGCGATTCATAACACACATCTGAGTTGATAAACAGTACGGTACATCTTTGAGTGTTTCGATCATGTCAAGATGACCCCACGTTCCACAGTCTGTTGAGCGACCTGAGTATAGCCGATCTCCTGTAAGGTCTACCTTCCAAACGTCAGGGTTACATCCCATAAAAGATTCAAGAGATGCAATTGCCGGATGATCAACACCTCTGGTCAGGAAATAATCTTCCAGTGAGAAGATAAAATGATCGTCTTGGAAGCCCTGTAAGAATTCTATGATTCCGTCTGACCATTTGTTGACCGGGTATGATTCTGGTGCAACAGAATAGAATGAAAAGTTAGGTGGTATATCAAACTCAAGAGGCTCATATCCAACAATAATAACCTCCTGTTGCTCTGACCAGAATGTGTTTATGAGATACATGTAAACCGGCAATAGAAAATAATAGTTCTTACAAGTCGGCACAACTATTTTCATTGACATTTATTGCCTCTCACATGCCGATAGATACTTTTCTTCCATTCTCATGGTTTGTGTAATCCCTATATCTTCTGTGTTGTCCAGTTCTATGTAATAAGAAATGTCTACGACACTTCCTTCTGAGATCAATACCTGATATTTCACCACTGTTCCGGCAAATGTCTCAACCCCTTTTTCTTCAAAGTGGCTTCCGCATTCACCACATATTTTATCCGTGCGTGTTCTCTGTTGCCACTGAACATGATCACCTTCAGCGAACTTTGTTTCTACGATTATTTGTCCCATCTATTATTCCCCCTGTGTTAGTAGCCACGCGTCGAACTTCTCCATCCACGCGTCGTTGATCTTGTAATACATATTGTCTATCAAGTCGCCGTCACAGTTGAGTGATGGATCTTCAACGTCACCCATACCACCGCAGGCGTCACACTCGTGCTCTTCTTCTTCTCCATCATCATTAACATACCCTACATATCCTGTTCCACCGCACTCCCAACACACAGAGAACTCCGATATAGAAAACATTGACATAATGTAGTAGGCTGATTCTTCTGAAAATCCAAATCTGTCCATTAGAGAAAGCATAAGATCGTGCATCTCGGTTGTGGGGTGATCAATGTAATAGCCACCAACACCATCGGCATAGCCATTGTCAAGATATTGCACATGGCCACCATTGCAAACCTGGTTGTTGTAAGAGTTCACAAGGATTGTTAGCGCGTGGACTGGGTTTTCTTTCAAGGTAAAGTTAATCATATCCTTGTAAAACCACTCGTTGTTCTCTCCCCATACATCGTATGCTTTGTTAACAATGTCTTCTCTGTTCATTGCGGTTCCCTTTCTCTGTGAAGCGTTGATTAATACGGCTCAACACATAAGGCCTCTGTAGATCCCAAACTATAAGTGAAGGACATATATAGTATACACTTGTTGCGTGTATTGTCAATACCCAAACAGGCTGTTTTTGCTAGTTGACGTACTGACAAAACCGTGATAGAATAGTACTCAAGTCCCACTCGCAAAGGAGATCGCTTCTTGGAACAAACAATTACTGTACCAAAGCCATATGTGCCTATTCCATTTTCTAAGATGATGGATGGTCCAACGGATATCAACTGGATCATAGATGGCATTATGCCTAGAACAACGTGTGGTATCCTTGCCGGAGAACCGGGTGTAGGAAAAACATGGATAGCAATGGACCTTGTTCTAGCTGTTGCTAGTGGTCGGCCATGGGTTGACAAGTACGACACTAGGCCGTCTAAGGTACTCGTTATAGATGAAGAGAATGCACAAGTTCTTGTCAGAAGAAGATTCATAAGTCTTGCTTGGAGATATGAGCAATACGAACTGCTTGACAATATAGATTTCCTTGTTGGAAACTCCATTGATATCACCCCACTAGAACATCTCAAGAGAGGTATGGTTCCAAGCACTGATTATGTGATGCTGTACGATGTAATAGCAGAAGGTGAATACGATCTTATTGTTTTTGATAGCCTCACCAGAATACACCACGCAGACGAAAACGATTCTAGTAAAATGAGTATGGTGTTCAGCTACGTAAAGAAACTAATGGATGACTTGGGTTGTAGTATTTTATTCACTCACCACTACAACAAGGGAAGAGGACGTAGTAACAACAGGCTCCGTGGAAGCAGTGACATCCTAGCGTTTCCAGATTATGTGCTCAGGGTTGACACTGACAAATCACACCACAGCATTAACGAGAACGGGGTTATTATAGAGCACGGTAAGTCCAGGTTTGGAGAGAACGTCGGTGATATTATTGTGGTTCTAGACGGAGAAGACAACAGAAAGCAAATCAAGCGCATCTCCGCAAACGATCTCAACAATGCTCTAATGACATATCTTGAGGTTGCAAGAACAAGGAAAGATGTCGTTAAAGAAATGCAATCAAAGGGTCTTGGAAGTCCATCGGCTATTGACAGAGAACTAAACAAGATGATCAAAGAAAAGAAGATTTACAGACCGACTAAAGGCATCTTCCAGATAACAGGATTGAGTCAATTCAATCTGCTGAACGACCTGCTTTAAACAGAAAGCACCCCGACAAATAATCGTTCGGGGTGTTTCCTGTTTCCACTATAATCCATACACTAGACAGACAGCAAAAGAGACAACCGTTTTGCGCATGTTTTCTCTGTTCTTCAATTCTTATTAAAATCTACTAGATTTTAAGATTGATTCTTGCTTCACAGACGACGCCTACAACTACCTGTAGGTCTTACTTCATTCTCCACAAGCGTTACTTTCAGCAGAACCTGCTGTAGTTATTGCTAGATTTCTAAGGTTTATTGCAGCATTAAGATCTCTATCTAAGATTGAGCCACAACTACAAATCCATTCTCTATCAGACAACTTGAGTTCTGAATTAACATTCCCACAATTGCTACATATTTTACTAGACGGATAAAATCTATCAGCGACTATTAGGTTAATACCATACCAACTGCACTTATACTCTATTTGTCTTCTAAATTCACCAAACCCAACATCGCTAATTGCAAGGGATAGGTGATGATTCTTCATCATACCAGATACGTTTAGATTTTCAATAACTATCGTGTTGGGCGTCTCACTGTCTGGTTTATTTGTTGCTGTTATAGACGATGTAGCCTTATGTAATGCGTCTTTTCTAATATTAACAACTCTATAATGTTGACGAGCAAGTTTGGTTTTGGTTTTCTTCCAGTTTTTTCCGCCTCTTTTTCTACGAGAAAGCTCACGCTGCAATCTTTTTAGTTTACGCATGGATTTATATAGAGCTTTGGGGTTTTTAAACACGCGACCGTCCAATGTAACCGCCAGTGATTTTATCCCTAAATCAATTCCAATTGGTTCTTTTGTTGGTTTTCTGTCCACAATCTCCTCTTCGCACTGCACACTAACAAACCAATGTCCAGCTTTTTCCGACACAGCCGCAGACAAAATGCGAACGTTGCCAACGGGAATATAATCATGCTCCTTCAGTTTAAGCCACCCAATACATGGGAGTTTAATTGCGTTGTGCGCAACCACAATACTACCTTGTAATGCAAACCCACCAATGCCATTGTGTCGTGACTTGAGCTTTGGAAACCCAGCCGTTTTATTTCCATTCTTTACTCTTCTAAAGAAATTTTTATAGGCCTGATCCAAATCACGAAGAGACAATAACAACACCCGACTACTAACAGAGCGCAGCCAAGAATATTCCTCGGTATTTTTAAGAGCAACTAATTGTTTAAGTTGTGCAAAAAAAGTACTAGATTTACCTGTTTCTTTATATTCTTTTATACGTCTAGTAAGACCCCAATTCCACACCCAGCGAGCGGTCCCTGAATATCTCAAGAGGGTCGCTCGCTGGGTATTGTTAATATTTAGCTCGGCTTTGTATCCCCTAAATATCCTCACTTGTTTTCCCTGATGTTACACATTTGAGTTCATATGTAACCAATTCATCCATTATAGATACCATGCTTTTTCCTGTTAGAGCATAAAGCATACGTAATTTCTTCAGCGTTGTTTTGTATATCTTAAAAGTTTGTGTCTCCATGATGTAAGTATACCACATTTACTATTCATTGTCAAGCGCATATTATTGTATTATAAACCTCAGTTATTTTTTCTTTCTATTATTATATTTACGCTTTGTCGGTTTGTCTCTTTATAGATGCGGGGTTGGACTTGAACCAACGACCCTGGTGCGCTCTGCACCATACTCTTCCCACTGAGCTACCCACATCATTCTTCTACGAAGTAACGCTATCTGACAACAAATGTATTATACCATATTGCTTGCTTCTTGTCAACAGACGACTTGTGTGTGGCGTGTGCAGAGTATGCTAGCGCGTGATATCTGCTAAGCGTGGGGTGGGGGGGTGGTCGCCTAAGCCTCTTCATCAGGCACAGACGATATCTGAGCTTCAAACGGGTGTCCATCATGAAGTTCTATAAGAGGACTATAAATTGTGGCAATGTAGTATGCCGGGTTGCCAGACTCGTCTATAACAACAACGTCTGTTGACTCATCACCTACAACTAACGCAACCCTCAGTGGGTTAAACTTAACCAGTGTCTTCATTAATCTTGTCCTCATGTGTGGTGTCAGACTCTTTGACAACTGGCGTTACGTCATCCAGAACTGATATGAATGTTTTTTGTAGGGTGTCAACATAACCGATGATTGCCAATATATCCATCAGCATATCAATGTCGCTGTGTTCCTCAGCAGTCTTAATGAGACTGCTGCAGGCTGCTGTATAACTTCGGTTTCCATCAACTAGCTTCAGTACGTCTTCTCTTACGTCGCCGCTCATTGCTTGCCTTTCTCCTTAACAAAAACTAGATTGTAATTACCTACCTTTGATTTCACAAACGTGTCACCGTTAATGTATAACATAATTCTTGCTCCGGCTAAAAGTCCGTTAACAACCTGTGCTTTTTTAGACGCATCTGTTACGCCAAGCTCTTTCCATTTAACAGATCTTACCGCAACGTCAAGAGATGCCATGTCGAGCGGGTCTGGTATAGACCCGCTCTCAAGCATCACAATCGTTGTGTCTCTCATTGTTATCTGCGTCGCTTCCTGTATGACTTCGATTTCTTCTTTAGACTACTAAGTGTCATGAGCGCAATGATTGCAACGAAAGCCATTAAAACTCACCTCTCTGGAAATCAACAGCGTGCCGCTTAACCCTCTTACCATCCAGATCGGCAAAGCTTAACACCAACGATACGAGCGCGATCAATGAGATTACAATAAGTTTAAGCACCACTACCTCCCAACCTTGTTTCCAAGGGATATCTGATAAGGCTGAACAGAATGCCTTTTGTTTGTAGTCACTTGCAAAACACGGATAAACGGATGACCAACAGACATAATTCTACACACACCAAGCCTGTGAAGATCAACGCGGTCGCCAGCACGAACTACCCTGCCGTTGTAATCAACAATGTTCTTTGCGCTACTTGCGTTCTTTGTCATTTGCTTTGTCTCCTGTGTGTTCTTAGTGTAGCTACAGTATACCAGAAATGCACGCACGCGTCTATAGTACGATGGTACTACGACAGGCGCGTTATAACAAAGTCTTTGCCAGTACCAATATATGGTTCGCAAGACTCCCCTATTGCCATATCCATAATTTGCCTAACAACATACGGGGTGTCTGTGTCTTCTTGATTGTCGTCTGCAAATTCTTTCAGTGTACATACAACGCTGATTCTTGTAACGCTAGCGCTCTTAACAATACGCACAATAATCTGTTTGCCATGCTCGTTCAGAATTCCTTGATCTTTGGTTGCTTTCTTAAGATCTGCCAAGAGAATGTTTTGACACTCTATGTTTTTATCAACGACCACCCACGCAGCATCAAGCTGTGCGGTTTCCTTCTCAGCTTATCGTTGGCTTCGTTAAGCTCAAGATAAAGTTCTTTGCCGTGGTCTACCGCACGAAGCCAGCTTTCCCTGTATTGATTCAGGGATGTAATCGCCACCTTCAGCGCCGATACAACATGTTCCTTGGTGAAGAATGAATACTCTGCGTAGTCTCCTGTATCTGACATTTTATCTCCTGTGTCTGTTGAATGTAACTATAGGTACAATGGTACTAGATACACCAATCAGCATCCTCGTATCCAGGTAGATTTCTAGTCGCACGATCTCTGATTGCTGTGATGATTCGGTATGCTTCTGATTCAGTCCATCCGCGCGCATCGTCTACCTGGTATATGTAGCTATCACACAGCTTGAGTATTTGAACTGGTGTGTACGGTGGGTATATAGTGTAGCTATAGAAGCAAGTCTCACTGAATGTTTCAGTTACATATGCTTCATGAAAAGCTTTTTTATTCCACTCAAGAAGAACCTTTCCGGTTTGTTCGCGGTGACGGAACAGATTGTGATGTTTCCTGTTGTGGTAATACGTACACCGTTCGTCATCGTAGTTTGGTGTCACAGAATTAACCAGCGCAGAGATGTGTTTATTGGTTACAATCAGGCTACTCATTTAATTTCTCCGTATCTATTAACCTAAGTACAGTATAACCTATTGTGTTGTGTGTGTCTATAGTACATTAGTACTAATAAGAAACGCCGTAGTAGTTGAATGAATTTAACAGCGTTCTATATGAATCCTTTGACATATACCCGCATACAAAGTGTAGGAAGATGCGACAGAACAATTTTCCATGAGCTGGGTGCGGACTTCCAACAACTAAGTGTGTTAGTTCATGTAGTATAGTTGATCTGTTGAGACCCCAAGACGCGGCAAGAACGATTGATGCGGTGCCGTATCTGGCCCAGCAATACCTTGTTGCTTTATATGACACTCTCAGATTTACAGATTCAGGTCCACGTAACTGTTTCCAGAAATCAGTTGATATTACACTGTCAATCAGAGCCAGCGCGTTAGCTTTGGATATAAGCGGCGATCTTTTATTTTGTCTTAGAACTTTCTCTGCTCTGTATACTTTGCTGCGCTGGCTATCACGTTCTCTTCCAGAGTTATTTACAGATGAGCCGGAAAGATATTCTGGATAGAAGTCTGTTGGTTTTCGGGTTGCCGTGTAGTAGTTATGCACCTGTCTCTCCGTTCTGTTATGTGAACTTATATACAGTATAACAGGAGATGTAACGTGTGTCTATAGGAAATTAGTACTATATCATATGCGTTCTGCCTACTGAGCCACGATTGGCTGGGGGTTATTTCTGGTTGTGTGTTTATATCTCCACCCAAGTTACGTTGTTTCTTAGCTCTGTTAGGGTTGCAGCGTTTAGATATGTCATAGCTGATTTGATTCCATATGCATATTGATTGATAATGTTATGGAGAGTATTTGTTTTATCTGATTCAATCTCTATCCCCTCAATTGATTTTGGTTTCTTGTTCATCTCAATATGTAGTCTAGATGATCCCATTCCATAAATTGTTCCGTTGTTTGTAGATTCATATGCTGCGGCTAGCGGACTTCCAAGCATACAGAACAGAGCACCGGCAGCTAAGGCCTTTGCCATATCGCCTGACGTTGGCATGCCACCATCGGCAACGATGCCGATTCCGGTCTTAGCACATTCATATACGGCAGATAGTTGTGGATATCCAACACCAGTAACATCTCTGGTGCGGCAAAGAAATCCGTTCCCTATGCCTGTGCGGATAAGATCTGCGCCACACCTCTTTAGCTCTACAGCTCCTTCTGCTGTAACTACGTTTCCAGCCACTATAATTTTTGATGGGTAACGATTCTTAACTGTCTCGACAGCACGTCCATACTTATTTGTGTATCCATTAGCAACGTCGATAACAATCATGGCGGCATCCTGGCAATACTCTAGGTGTTTGAGGTCTATGCCTATAGCAATGCCATATCTTGTTTCGCTTAGTCTTTCAACTGCCTCAATGAAATGTCGTTCTTCATTCCAGAACTTATGCAAGATTCCGATTCCACCAAGATTATCCATCTCTTTGATTAGCCTGGTTCCTACAATTCCTTTCATTGGTGACGCGATAAAAGGTAGCTTGAAATGTAGCTTGAAATCAATTCCTTTGATTGACGTGTACAGACTTGGTGTGTCTCTTGATGTTACATTGCCGTTCATTGGTACCATTAGAACGTCAGAAAACTTGTATGCTCTTTTTCCCCTGGTTACTTTCACTGTTTTTATTCCTCTGTTTCGTTGATGTATTGCTTCACCTGCTCTGACGTGAACAGAGATACTATTCCGTCTTCGCGTACTGAGCACACGTCATTATATTCGAGACCAAGACTGTCGCCGTAATCCTCACATATGTTACCACTGTGGTGCATAATTCCAAGTGTTGCTATAGCACACATGAATAGGTCTTGGTTGGTTTCTGCGTCGCTGAACCTATCTAGTGCCATAGACACATCGTCAAGTTGATAGGATATCATCGGGTGTATAGCGTCTCTGTATGAATCGAATGCTTCATATGCAGCTTTGAGCATACAATCTTCTGGTGGGATATAATACTCACAGTTAAGCATGTACTCAAGAAGATATTCCTGTGACGGCTCGTTAGATTTAGCACCTTCACAGTCACAGTCAAAGTAGCTATACTCAAAGATGGCACCACACACAGAGCATTGTTCAAACATGTTTGTTTTGAATGAGTAGTATTTCATCGAGTGATATTTCCAGTCAAAATTAAAGTAATCGTTGGAAAACTTAATTTCCTGTTCCCAAGCCTCTTTTATAGTCTGATAGTTAAGACCCAGCCACTCATTTACCCATGCATCTGCGTTTACATGAAGATCGTTCCAGTGTTGCAGAACCTGACGCGTACAGCTAACAAAATTGTCAACGCTCTCTGTTGCGTTTATGTAGACTGGTTCTGTGTAGGACTCAAGGTTTGTTGGGAAGTAGGTAGTCATTAGCGTTTCCTTTCTGATAGCGTCTCATGTAACTAGAGTATACCATAGAGCATGGCTTGACGCAATGGGAAATTAGTACTACTTGGCAAGAGCTTTATTGAGTAGTTCAATAAACCAGACCGGAAGAGAGACAGTTCGTGAAAGCCTACCGGGTTCACACAAGATAGCTCCTGGATCAAATGCATACATGACTAGGCCGGTTGCGTCTTCAATAGGTTTTACAAGATCGGTCCACGCGTCAATGTACTCTTGATTTTTTTCTGTATAGGTTCCATCTGGCAATCTACGGATCGTCATGTCTACTCCTTGATGTCCTTCCAGAATCTTAGGAAACCGTAGGGTGTGACTAGTGTAACGTCGCCGGTGCGATGTAGAATCTCACGTGTTACGGGTGTGTTTCTGCGTAGAGTACCGACAGTTACACACCGACTGCCAGCGTCAGGTACGCTTTTTTCACGGATAGATACAAGAGTGAATAGCGGGTTGTCTATAAGCTGAGATATTGTGTTCATCGGTAGCTCCTATATGGATTGGTGGGTAACTTAGCTACAGTATAGCAGGGGTGATGTGGTGTGTCTATAGTACGTTGGTACTATGAACGTGGCATGAATAGCCTTTCGATTCGCTGTGCTTTCTTTCCGCCTACGCGCAGGTCTGTTTTTGTTGGCATCTCTAGTATGCAACGGAACGATTCTGGCGCGCTGTATTCACTGATTACTAAGGTGTGACCAGCACAACTAAGATCCATGCACTTATTCCAGAACGCTTCGTGGTCAAATGATCCGACAGAATAGCCTGTGGTGTTTGCGTAGGGTGGGTCACAATATATAAGCATGTCTTTTTGTGGTGGGTCACAAGCGATGAAGTCAGCATTAAAGAATTGTACACCAGCACCGATCTTGTGGTACTTTTTCATGATGCTGTTATGAGCATTCATGGCGTAGTTTCTTCCTGTGCTATCTCTTGCATAGCCACCAAAGAATTTACCAGAGAATGAGCAACCAAACCCGATGAATGCTTTTAGTGGGTCAGTGTCAGGCAAAAGCTTTGCGGACGCGTACTCTTCTTCAGATACATGGGTCGGCGGAACCCACCCGTTTTGTAATGCTTTCCACATAGAAATGAGAGGTAAAGAAAAATCGCTTGCATATCGAGTGTTGCCTGGAACACTTGCCAAAATCCACCCAGCACCTACAAACGGTTCCCAATATGGCTGGTCTTGTCCGCGTACTTCATTTAGGAATGATGTCACGCGCTTTGCTATTCTTGCTTTGCCGCCTAAGTAATGCATTCTGCTTCTCCTCACTGTGCTTTGTTTGTCTAATCACAGTATAGCGGATGGTAGGCCAAGTGTCTATAGTACGTTGGTACCATGATAGTTTCAACCGTTTGCAACATAGCGCATGGTGCGCATGATGTGCTGGCATTCAAAACGGGTTGCGTTACTGATGCGCTCAGGAAAATCATAGACAACGCTGCCATCTTTGTGTAACACAGGGTATTGTGTAAGAGTGAGGTCGTCGTAAAGAATGATGACTTCGAGTTTCATGCGTGATGGAATGTAACGAATCTCGATTGCTTCACCCTCTGACGTGTTGAATGTTTGAAGTAGAGTTGAAAATGTGTAGGCCATTGGTAGATCCTTTCGCTGTTGGTTAAGCTGTACCTATAGTATATATGAAAGGACAAGGGTTGTCTATAGGAAATTAGTACTAGTCGTATGCTACAATCTCATTTCTAAGCCACCTATAATCTTTATGTGAGATCACATCGTAGTCAAATAATCCAACAATGAATCCATTCCAAAATCTTTTAGAGCTTGGTGTGCTAGAATACACAAGCGATTTTGAGATGCGGTCTGTCCATAGAGTAATTGCAAGGTCGCTTACACCAGCGCTTACAAACTTAGATGTGTTTTGTAGTGGCATTGTAAAACCTCCTGTGTGTTGGCGGTATTAGAAGTGCGTGCCAAAGAATGCCTCAAGGCGATGAATAAGTTCAAGGGTTGTCGGTCGGCAATTGTAAACGTGAGGTGGACCCTTGCGTAAATACCAGTCAGCAAATTTTGTGTGAAGTACTGATGCCGCACGCCGTTCTGGTTCTTTGAATTCGTTTAGCCATGCTTCCTGAATTCTGCCATATGTCTTGTGTTCCCAGCATTGTACGATTAGTTGATAGTTGATCTTCGCGATGTCGGAAGCGTCTAGGTGTAGCATTTTGTAGTAGTACATTTGCGTTTCCTTTCGGCGCTCTGTTGATTAGATGTAAAGGTCAGTCGTGTCAATGTAATGATCAAGGATTCGTTCGGGTAGGTTCGTGATGATGTCATAGAATGCCTTGGGTACGTCAAGACCAATGTCGCCAAGGAATACCATGTAGTCATGTCTTGGGTTCTTTAGACGCTTGTACTCGCCGTTAATTTTGTGCCTGGCATAATAGTTGATCTCGTGGATTTTGTGATCATACTTGTGAGATTGTAGACAGGCAGCAGTTGTCATGATGCCACCGTCTGTGAAGTTGTAAAGTCTTTTCATCCACTTGCTAAGACGATTCCAAGAGGAGTCGGTGAGGGTTGAGGGGTCGGTCTCTATGGTTACTGGTTCTGGTAGACGCTCAAACTGTGGGGTCATTGGTGTTTCCTTTCGCTTGATTGATCTATGTATAGTATAAAGGAAGGTGCAAGGGTTGTCTATAGTACAAAGGTACTGGTTCGGTTAACCCTTGCATTCTCCTATATATAAGGAAGCGCCTAGTCAGTTGCGCCTGGCTCGGTGTCTGTATCGGTGTCGGTGTCGGGTGTATAAGGACGCCATGACAAGGCCGAACTTTGCTTAGGCATTATCAGTGCGTAGGATTCGATAGGAGGGTTGCGCTTGTCAGTGGAAACCTTGCCTAGTATTTCCATGGCTCGGTTCTCATCGTAGATTACAAGTGTTACATTCTCGGTGAGGCCAGTGAGTGCGTCACGTAGAAACTTTGTTTTGACTGTGATGGTACACGTTGGTTCGCCGGTAGGCATGGCTTCGCTGGCGTCGGGGTAAGTGCCGTCAACAATGTCGGCTTCCATAATACCGGCTGGCTTCTCGTAGTCTAGAATGCCGACAGGTAAAAGCGACGTGTTGACTGCATGATAACGGAAACCGTCGCAGGCTTCCAGAAGATACTCTGTTGAGTTGATACCACTAAGAATAGGAGTACGATCAATCCCCTTCTCGCGTGCTCTGTCAATATAACGGAGTGCTTTCAGCGTCAGCTTGTCAATCCGGGTGATCATTGGTAAATCCTTTCGGCTATGTGTGGTTGACTGAACTATGTATAGTATAACAGAAGGAAGGGTAGGTGTCTATAGTACAAAGGTACTGGTTGGGGGGTTGACAATAAGGGGTAGTTGTGTTATAATTATGGCAAGACGGACAATTAAAATATATAATATAAGGAGTTGGGTATGTACAAGAAGATATGTTTTACGCTGTCGCCTAGAAGATTGTCACATGTAAAAGCTATACAAGAGTTTACCGAAGATGTGGGATATACTAGCGCGTTAGACTTCGCTCTGATTACAACGCTCGAACATTATAATTTAATGGTAAAAGACCCAGGATATACAATCGTGCTTGCAGCGTATATGGATTTTCCCTTTCTCTTTGAAGGAGGTGTGAGGTATGACGTTGATAAATTGGCCGATGTACTTAGGGAGGTTTATACAACCAGCACAATAGTAGTTGAAAAGGAAAATCATTATTATAGAAGATTCAAGGGTGATGTGATAAAGGGAGGGCCAATGCTCGGCAAAAAGCATACATCATATTTCTTTGGTATGGGTGTTGCTGTTCTTAGGGAAGATGGCGTGCAAGATGTTGCTGAAGCGGAAAGGGTGGTTGGTATAATGAAAAATGTTGTTGAAGCGACAAATGTAGATAAGTAATGTATGTTACAACTTTAAATTGTTTCACCACGTTCCGTATATAAATGGCTATGACAAATTGAAATATGTAACATAGTGTGAGTGTGAGTGTGAGTGGTAGAGTGTGGTGTTTGGTTAGGGTGGGTAGGGGGTCTTGCGACCCTACCCACCCACAAATACAGCTCAGGTGTGGTAGTTATGGTTTTTTTCGTCTTTTTTTGTTTTCTATATGTTACAACTTTCAATTTAGCAAAGCTATATCTATAGGAAATATGGTGAAACAATTCAAATATGTTATATGTTTGGGGGATAAAATGAAGTATAAACATCTGGTGGTGCATGAGGACGTAGCTAGTGCGGTTAAGATGGAAGCAAAGAGGAGAGGCGTCACAATTACTAAGATGGTAAGTTTGTTGGTTGAAGAACTGACGGAGAGGAAGGTGATTGAGCTACCGCCTGGAGAAGAGAATGAGTTTAGGAAGCGATGGAATGATTACGTGAGGAATGGAAGCAATGGGTTGCAGAGTACAATTTCTGTTGACCCAATAGCCGTTGATCTAGTTGGTATTGTTGCAGATAGAATGGGAATGAGTAAGAAAGATTGTGTGCTGCGAGTGTTCTATGATAGGTATAAAGGGTAGGCGCGTAAACTGTGGATAACTATTACGAAACTGTGGATAAGTGTGCATTAACTGTGGATAACTATTACGAAACTGTGGATAAGTGTGCATTAACTGTGGATAAGTGTGCATTAACTGTGGATAACTATTGAAAAGGATGTCATTCCCTTTCACAGTATATTCATGTCTCTACAAAATTCTTTGTGTACACGTGTTGATTATCCACCTAGTACCAAAGTACTATTGCAATCCATGGCGTTCTGATGTATACTATGTATGCAAGTGAGGATCGGGATGGATAAACAGGTAAACGATAGCGGCCAACTAAACGTAGCGGCCAGAAAGGTGAGGTGTATTATGTGGTAGCGTCGGGTTATAGACCCCAATGAGCGCCGGGTAACAAGAATCATATAACCCCGGCATAATTACATCTGATCTTGCAAATAACGAGATGACAATTAAAAATAATGTAGTGGATAATACAATATATTGATAAGCTGCGCACAAATGAAGGTGCGCAGCTTTAACTTGTCACAGTAAATCATATGTGTATCTTCCTTTCGCGTAGTCATACAGGATATATTGCAGTAGAAAGGTAGACGAATGTCATACTTTCGCGTAATCATAAGGCCAAACCCTTGACAAGCATAATAGACTATGCTATAATAAGAGGGTAACGGATGATTAACCGCGAAGGTACACCCGCGCACATTGGCAATCTAGCACTGGGGTTGCAGGGTTATGAAAGAAACGGGTAAAAGAGTGACTTAGGGACTCGATAATCAGCATCAGTGGTTCGCTGTTCAAAGTATTGCAGGCTTTTGGACCGTCAATGGGAAGCCAGGCAAGCTCATATGTAAACTGAAAAACTTAAAACAAACCTTAGAAAATTGACGGATCAAGATTACATGACCTAGGCGGTGCGTAAGCATCGAAGAATTGAAAAACGGAAACAAGCTGGGAAGTGCCGGTCAACCAAGCCGGACATTAAGCTGGCAAGAGTGGGACTGTCAATGCGCAATTGCTGGTGCATACCTGGAAAAAATTAAATACGTTATAGAAAATTGGCAGGAATAAATACTACGGAAAGTGCCGGTCAACCAAGCCGGACAGCAAAAGAAGATGAGTGAGTGTAGTAACTTTGCATAGTAATATGCAAGGGTAGTTAGAACTTTGTTAGAGTAGAGCGACGGTCGCCTTATGATTATGTGAAAGGAAGACCGCCGTCTGGTTTATTGTCAATGCAAACTAGGGAGACCCTATAAAGAGTCCCCTTATTCGTCGTTCCTATGAGCTGGGGAATGGCCTATTCTCCAGGTACTCTTCAAGCTCGGTGGTCCAGCAGTTGGCGATGTCTTGCCAGTCTACCTTTGAGAGATTAAACCCTGATTCGTTGCGTTGGCAGCGGTTGGTCAAACGATGTACTGCAGCAAAATACTCGGCTTCTTCGTCTGTGAGTGGTTTGGTGCTACCCATATACCTATACCTAGCAAACATACGCTGCTTTGCTGCTGCTATATCCCGTTCCTGATCGCTGTACAAGGCTAGAAGAAAGGTGCTGTAGTTCGTATAACCGTTGCAGGTCTGGTCGCTCATCTGTTTCTCCTCTGCTAGTGTGTATTAACCTATATATAGTATATCAGAACTGATAGAGTTTGTATATAGTACGTTGGTCCTACGTGATTAGCAGATAAGTGTCTTCGTTTCGCGTAGTCATACACTATAAATTGAGAAGCCGTGCTATACAAGCCACGGCTTCTTGTGTTTTAGGCTATCCTTTCATATAAAGAATCGTCTGGAATGTAGAAGCTGTACTCACCGCCGCGCGGCCTCGCCTCATACTCTGCTTCTGGAACTAGGAATGTCGCACTATCCTTTGACATGTGGGAATTCTGATAATCCCTACCGCCACGCACACAATAACAGGATACAAAATCGTCGGGTGTATCATCATCCCATGAACCCTTGGCAGATACGCTAACGTAGAAGTTCTTCACCATCTTGGAGAAGGCTTGTGCTCTAAGGGTGCGCGATTCCATAACAGGTGCGGCCTTGCCGGTGTATGCCTTGTACATGTCGGGGTGGCTATTGATCAGCCAGCTCATAGCCTGCTCTACCCACTTCTCTTCGAAGCTATCAGGAAAGGCCAAGATGATACGGTTCACTTCGCAGTCATCTTCGAAGCTATTATATCCCTTATAGAATCGTCCAGGCTCAACGAGTTCTGGGTGCTCTTCCTGCATAGTGCGGAAGTGCGATGCGTCTACCGAGTAGTAACCATGGCCGGGTGTAGCTCTGTGCTTGAACCAGTACGGGGTCTGCATTGCTGTCTCCTTGTCTGTCTCTATCAACCTATATACAGTATATCAGAATCGATAGAGTTTGTATATAGTACGCTGGTCCTACGTGATAATCAAATGAGTGCCTTTATTTCGCGTAGTCATACACTATAAATTGCGACAGCAAAAGAGACCGGCTTGCACGCCAGTCCCTCGTGTTGTCTTTACCATCGGCTATTCGCCTATTGGCTTGTTCGACATGGATATGTTATAAGTACATTATAGCACAAACTAGGCCAGATGTCAATAGTACTTTGGTACCAGGTGAATAACAGATAAGCGTTTTCATTTCGCGTAGTCATACAAGATAAGTTACAAGGCCGACCTGTGTAAGCGTCGGCCTTTTGTTGTGATTAGGTGACTATCTTCTCCATGATGTCCTCAACTATTCCGTCAACCTCTTCCGAGAACCCTTCCATAACTTCCGACTCCGGTTCGGGTTCAGGTGTTGGCAGCTTGACAGGTGCGGGGTCGAATAGATTGGATAGATCTGTATGCTCTGGCGTGTTGTTCCATAGCTCTTTTTCAAAGACTCGCATACCATGGTAACTCCAGGTTTTCAGGATGTCGAAGCGACCGCGTTCAACAAGTCTTGTGGAAGTGATGTTCTGTGCTTCTTCTGCTGAATCGGCATAGATTGCCTTGAGGTCTTCCAAACCCTCTAGGTTGGGTTTATCTGTATACCAGTCAAGAGTCGCCTCAAAGACCTTTTTCTGTGCTAGTGCTAACGGTTGCCAAGAGTTTACGCGCTGATCAAAAAACCCCTCATCGCATCGCTTGAGACCGCGCTTGATCGAAGCGATTGTGACATCATCGCTCCTACCATTAAAGGCCTTGAGCACGTCAAGCTCATGCTGAATCAATGAGAGGGTGTCTCCCCTTGCTTCAACAGAGATTGCCTGATCATCCTTGAACGTGTCTCCATTGTATACGGCTGTCGAGATCTGCGCGTCTGCGTTCCAGTTTGAAACCGCGCCTACCACGTAAAGCTTGAGGTATACGCGCGCGTTTCCGCTGTACTCTGATTGTGAATCTGTGCGGTCGGCGTTCCAGACTACTTTAGGCGCTGTGTTCTTGCGGGTCATCTCGTCTCCCTTGCTGTTGTGTCCTTAACCTGTATATAGTATACCAAGAACCAGCACGAAACACAATAGGAGAATAGTACTAGGCGCATATGTTCTAACCAGGACTAAAGTACTATTGACAAGATTGTTTGAGTGTGGTTAGAAATAATAAGTCAGATGAGTGCCTTCGTTTCGCGTAATCATAAACAAGATTGGCGTCTTCTTTTCGCACAGTCATACAATAAATTATGTAGTAATAAGTCAGATGATGATTATCATTTCGCGTAGTCATACAATTGAAGTTGTAGGCCTTGAACAAAAAAAAGAGGGATACGGCGACCAACCGTATCCCAAGCAGAAAGGAGTTTGTCAATTCTCGGCACTGTGTAAGCTACCGTAAAGACTAATGTATTCAGGGTGGGACTCTAACCCACGCAGCCTGTGCAAAGTACTTTGTGTCTGACGAAACCTGATTAGAGTTTCGTAATCTCCGTTGCCTGTGGCTCGCGGAGCTGCACGTTTCTATTGCACTGCTCATAGGGTCTTACCCTATGCCGGAGTTCTTCGCTGGTAATCAGCCATCCCCCCGTTAGCCTGATCTTGTAAAAGTGTGGATAATGCAACCCCCGACACTATCCCCGCGCAATCCCAATTAACACAATTTTGTTTGCGCTTCCCGTTTGTTGTTGGCCTTAACCCCATGTCCAACTTGCGCGATCCCAAACTGTTCCTGCTGCGCTTCCCGTTTTCTTATCTAACCCCATTGTACCATAGGCCGGTCGAGATGTCTATAGTACGCTGGTCCTATATGTCGTCGTACATCGTCGCGAGTATTCCCCTGAGTGTATAGTAGCACTCGCGCGCTGTCATACGTGAGGTCAAGCCTGAAATTTCACTCTGCCGGTACTCGTTCTTCGCGTCTACAAGATAGATCTTGTGGATTGTCCTTGAGTCCCCCGGCTGATGACGCTCAACAACTACGAGCGTTTCCTTGCCGTTCTTATAGCGAAGCTCATTAATGCGGCTGGCTACATTGTCAATGGTCGCTGATGTGATTCGGTCTCTAGGCATTGGTCGTCTCCCGTTTGCTTGTTGTGTCCTTAACCTGTCTATAGTATAGCAGAGTCGATGACGCTTGTCTATAGTACGTTGGTCCTATATGTAAAGCAGATGAGTGTCTTTATTTCGCGTAGTCATACAATGGAAGTTGCAAGGCTAAGGCAAAACAAAAGGCCACTTTGCAGTGGCCTTTTGTTAGATTGTGGCTAGAATGGCATAGTGTCCTCCAGGTATTCTTGCAAGCCGTAGCCACAATCGCAAATATTTTCGTTGAAGCCTTCGATCTCCAGCTCAACGAATTTCCAGCCGCTGGGAATTCGCTCATAGGTCACAGTGAAGTCCCAGTCGTGGCAATACATGCCGCCTTCGTTCATGGCGGAGTAGGTGTTGCTGACCTCGACGTTCTGAGTCTTGTCGGTCGTGCTTACAGTCCAGTCCCCATTAATGCCGCTGCCGTGCGGCAAGTACTCGATCAGTCTCTGTGTCGCTGTGGTCTGCTCTGGCATCTCTGTCTCCTTTGCTGCTGTCTATTAACCTATCTATACTATATCATAGCCTGATTAGTTTGTCTATAGTACTTTGGTCCTATATGATTGTCAGATAGCCGTCTTCATTTCGCGTAGTCATACAAGATAGAATGAAAAAACCCCGCTGTACTAGCCGGGGTTTGTGTTTGGTTAGAGAGCTGCATCCTCCTTGTGCAATTCTTGAGCGCCGTAAGCGGCTTTGATGCCGCTCAATGTTGTGCGCTTGTTGTAGCGCGCGTGGTAGGTCGAAGGCTTCCAGTACCATACTTTGCGCTTGGAATGATACCGGAATTTCCCTTCGCGCAACTGTTTATGAATTCCCTTATCCTGCCGGGTCACTCCCTCAATCCAGATGAAGATCCCGACAATAGTAACGCGCACGATTCCTGGAAGCTGCATCCTAATTAGCCGCGCTACTGCATCGACCACGCCGGTCTCAGAGCGCTCATTATAACGATAAGTATGTTCTTTATCGTCAGTACCCATGCTCACTTCGTTATCCCGGTTCAGGAGCGCGTCATGGTAGGCTTCATTAATAGCCTGCATGATCTTGGTGTAGCGCGCGCTTTCTGTGTTGTGGAAGTCTGGGTGATTTGCGAAGGCCAAGTTTCTGTACTCGCGCTTTACATCTGCGACGCTGCCGCACCTGCTGAAGTAGCTGGTCATTGCTCTCTCCTCTGCTATCTGTTAACCTACTCCAATTGTATACCAGAACCGACACGAGCGCAATAGTACTTTAGTACTAGGCGCAAATGTTCTATATAGTACTAAAGTACTATTGACAATATTAAAGTAGATGGACGTGTTCATTTCGCGTAGTCATACATAAGAAATTGCAAGATCGCG